>OFMN01000009.1_pt1 | contig 222165 bp, 254 predicted proteins | sample 1541791 | NCBI WGS metagenome assembly OFMN01 (sample SAMN04209248, study PRJEB22552) | human gut metagenome | biome: gut; material: feces | host: Homo sapiens | place: USA: Oklahoma
GGAATCAGCCGTCCAACCCGCTTATCGCGGGAAGAACGCTTCCACCATGACGTGCAAAACCTCAATACGATAAGTGTTGGAATCCCGGTGTTTCAACACCGGGAGGACGTCAATGAGCATCGCCGTTAACACTTACAACAGCGGCATGATGGATGAGGATTGGGATGAACCAAACGTATATCAGCGGCGTAGACGCTGGTATTGCTAGGATTGGAAGACTGCCATATTGCTACTGTCTCTTGTTTTTTGGACTGTATAGCATATCTTTTGTTGCGACATGCCGATTCTCATGTTATAGTGGATTTGTCCACATTAAAGAGTAGTGTTCGCCTACCCCACATGGGAGAATCGAACATAAGAACCAAGGAGCAAAACAAAAATGGAAAAGAACCAAAACCTTGAGGAGACGCAGGAAACCACCATCCTCAACCCAAACGAAAACGACGAGGGAAACGCCAAGAAGCCCGCCAAGAAGACGATTATTGTCAGTACTATCGCGGCGGTTGTTGTCCTTGCCGGTGTTGCTGGTGGCTACGCGTATGCGTCCAATACAACATACGATTCCTATGAGTCCCAGCTTGAGTCAGCCAAGGAGGCTGATTCGAAGCTGGCGAAGAAGATTGCGGAAGCGGAATCCCTTGTCAAGGCTACGAAGGAGACGGACGTGCTTGACAAGACCACGTTGACTTCCTTGACGAAGAGCGTCAAGACGGGAGAAGCCCTGAAAGGCGTTCCGGCCACATCGCATGCCACTAAGTGGAACCTGTGGGGCACGACCAAAGCCAATACCATTGTTGCCGACGATATCACCGAAGCCAATGATTCCATCGACGCCATCAACAAGGCCATAAGCAACGTGAACAAATCCAAGACCGCCAAGCAGGTCAAGGACGCGAAGGCCACGCTCGACAAGACCGTGAAATCGGCCGAAACTTTGTACAAGGATTCCGAAGGCAAAGTACAGGATGACAAGACCCGTGCAAGCCTGAAGACCAGCATCGACAACGCCAAGAAAACCAGCGGCAATAAGAAAGCCGACGTGAAAACGTTGACCGCCGCCAACGATGGTCTCGTTAAGGCGGTTAAAGCCGTGAACGATTCCAAGAACGCCAAAGCTCAAGCCGACGCCCAGAAGCAGGCTCAGGAACAGGCGCAAACCCAGTCTGCCGGAACCTCGTCCGGAACCTATTCCAACTCCGGCTATTCGAATACCGGCGGCTCCTACTCCAATGGTTCAAGCCAGTATACCCAAACCCAGAACTCCAATAATTGCACACAATATGGATGCAACGGATATGATTACCGAAAGGACTTCGACAGTGTTGGAGGTGGCTTTAAGCCTGCATCCTCATATAATTATCTTGGTACCGATGGTGAGTATGACCATTACGAGTTCAGTGGTGACTCTCAAGGAAATATCTTCTAAACTTGGCTTCCTTATCTCATTTAACTTCTTCATGTGAACGCTTCCAGTGTACCATGTGAAAAAGTATGACACACCACCATTTCACATCATCATCACGCGGCTTGCGTTGACTTTGGCAAGAACCTCCTGTTCTCCATCGTCGGCGTAAGCCGCCAATATTTCATCAGGCTTGAGCACAGTCGAGTATATGATGCCGCTCATGTTGAAGCGTTCTGCGAATCCTTTGGCGATTTTCAGGCTGGTAGTCCAGCTTAATCCCATATGCACGCTCTTGTCGATTTCACCCCTGTACACTGTTATAGGCTTGTCGAACGTCTTCTCCAAAGCTCCCTCTCCCCCAATGCAGGGCTTGGTCTGCTGGAGTAGTTTGACGAGGTGCCTGTCGAATTGGCGTGATGGGTATTCCTCGTTCTTTCTGATGTTCAATGACGTCTTGCGCTGGTATTGCTTGTCGTGCAATTCTTTCCATGGGACGAGCTGATAGATGAGTTCCATTAGGGCTGTTGGTGCCAGTGCGGTGGCGTGGTCTATCTGCTGTTTGGCTTCGTCTGTTCTGCCTTGCTGTATCAGCGTTTTTGTGGGTGTGGTCTTGTCCCATTTGCTGATATGCTGTTCGACCATGCTAAACATGGAATCGTTTTCGTCTGAAAGGTTTTCGAAGATGAGTGGTTGGGTGTTTGCGGTTTCTCCTGTATTGGTGTTGAGTAGTACGAGTCCGTCGAGTCCTGTTGAGAGGTAGAGGTATGGACGGATTGTGGGGTGTTTGGCTAGTAGTTGTTGTATTTGTTCCCAGCTTAGCGGGATGCTGAATCTTTTGTTCCTGATGTTGTCGATAGTTTCCCAGTCTTTTGGTGTGGCGGTGTCTGCTTTGATTAGTCCGTGTTGGGCGAGGATTGTTGTTTGGTTTGGCATTTCCAACCTCCTTTGTGTGAACAATCCCAGTATATCATCGAAAGTGAGAAGACACGCTGAACACAACAAAAAAAAGGCGCGAGAAGAAAACAACCCGCGCCCAAAAACAGCTCAGTGCTTGACATGCCGTTTCAAAGTATCCAACCAGTCCAACGGAAGATTCTGCGTCGAATCCAAGTCAACCGCATTGACACGTCGCACCAGCTCCTCCGGCGTCACGCAAGGAATATCCCCCGGCCACATGACCCCAGTCACATCCGGCACACCCTTATCGGAGGTTGGCACCATGCAGACAAGCCATTCCACTTCGACGGGTTTGCCGTTGAACATGAAAGCCCACATGTCCCTCTGCCAGTTCATGTTCGCGGAAAGTTTCAAATCCGGACGACCATCCACACCGGTTTCGAACGCACGCTGGCTGACGCTAATTCTCAACAGTTGGTCTGGGGTGAGGTTACGGTAGGCAGTGTCCGCATTGCCTTTATAGTTCTTCGCATCCACGAACCACAAATGCGTTTTGCCCTGCCTGTCCTGTCCGGCAATCACGCAGTCGATATCCGCGTCAGTGAACTGGTGTTGCTCGTTCAGACCGTGCAACGACCAGAAGGACACCACGTTGGGACAGTTGCCGGTAATCATGTTGGCGAGGATTTGTTCACCTTTCTGGCCGGATTGAATCTCATTGGTGGTGAAGTTCGACTGTGATAGACCGCCGCCCGGATTGCCGTAGAGGCGGTATTGACTTCTCGCCTGTTGGATGTTGGCTGGGTTCATGGTGTTCCATAAGGGGTCTGGTTGACCCCCGCAATCCTCATTCACTAGCCTGTAACCGTGATAATTCGGCCGTCCGGGTTCAGCTTTGAGCAGATTGAAAACTACGCCTATCTGGTCGATGGTCTGATTGAGAGCCTGTTCAACTTCCTTCGCCTCATTCTGCTGACTCTGCCTCCTGTACTCCTCGCCTTCTTTTTCGGATACCGGCTGATAAAGACCATATGCGGCACACATGCAAAAAACACCAATGAGTATACGAGGAATGGCGATAAACGCGTTGATTAGGGGAACTTGCGAATGCGGATACCCGTACACGTATTTTCCGGTGAGTGACATGAACATGTCACTCAAACCACCGAGACCATTCTTCAATCCGTAAAAGAATGCGATACCACACACAGCACCTAATACGTTGACCATGGCGGTGGACTTTTTTGAGGTTTTAAACTGAGTGGAGAACAGGAACCATCCTCCCACGCCGCATACGAGTAGTAGCAACCATTGCAGGATGGATGATGGGACGAGTATTAATAGTAGGTATTTCAAGATTAGGTTTCCTTTCGGAGTGTGTTTCCTTTTAACTAAAACATACTCCGAAAGGGTGTCAGCGTTTTCGCGTCGCTTCCGAAACGTACATGTCGATAAGCTCACGTCCCCGTAGTTTTCCGACCCATTCTTGAGGGATGGACTCAAAACCGTAGACGGCTCCAGCCAAGGCTCCCGCGACACTGGCCGTGGTGTCCGTGTCCTCTCCGAGATTGACTGCTGTGAGCACGCAGTCCTGATAATTGTCGGTGTTGGATAGACACCAGAGTGCCGCGTTCAGAGTGTGAAGCACGAAACCATCCGATTCCACTTCCGTTCTTGGAATCGTCGGGTCGAACGGGAATCCTGAATCCGTTATCGACTTATGCGGAGGAACATGGTTTGCCAGTCCTTCGAGGATTCGCACGTACTGCACGCACGCCGTCAAGCTGATTTCATGCGCGTGGGTGATGGCGCTGACCTGTCTGATTTCCTCATCGGACAGATGGTAGAAGGCGCATGGGGCCATCCGCATAAGCGAACCGTTGCCGTTATCGTCCAGACCGTCGCAACCATGCCCCGACCTGATGGCCGTGGCGACGGTGATGCCGGTATCGTATGTATTGCCGTCCGGCATGTACATTCCGTATTCCAGCCACATTTTGTAATGTATCATCAAGTCTGTTACGTCTACTTTGCCATCGCATTTGTTGAGTGAGTCCAAGGTGGCTAGGCTCATTGCTGTGTCGTCGCTCCAAGTTCCGGCTGGCTGGTTGTGGGTTCCATGTCCGGTCAATCCCGTGCAGGTGAACGTGCCTCTTTGCTGGAACTCGTAGGGCACTCCCAATGCGTCGCCTATGGCGAGACCGTACATGACGGCTTTGAGCTTGTCCTGTGCGATTGAAGGCGGACTGACTTTGACCGGTTCGCTTTCAGGCTTTCGTCTAGAAAGGAATTGGAATAGTCCCATTATTTTTTTAGCCTTTCCTATTTTTCCGGCTCCCGTAATAGGTCGTTTTCCTCGAACGCGGATTGCGCCTGTTCTTGGGTCGGAAACGAGTTGACGGTTCTCGCCCCACATCTTGGGCATCCGACCCGCCACCAGCATTCCCAGCTGGTCTTCCTGTGTGTGAACGGGTTGACGGCCTTGCGGAATTGGCCTCGACCACCGCATTTGGGGCACATGAGCGTCGTGTCGAACGCCTCATCGGGATTCAGTTCCATACGACGCAATGCGAGCTGGTTCGCTAGTTCCTCGACGGCGGGCGGGTTGAATCCAAGCTGTTCGACCTGTTCCGTGGTGTGGTCAGCCAACAAGTGGATGACTTCGTTGCGCAGTCCGGTCTGTGACCATGTCCACTCCGTTCTATCCTTCAGGCTACGGAACGAGTGTGGCCGCACCCACTCTCCCAATACGAAGGCGTCCAATGCGTCCTCCTCCGAGTCTCGGGGGAACATGAGCCGGGCGATGCAATGCTTGTTGGAGCAGTGCGCCCAATATGGGCGGAAGAACGGGGACGATTCCGGAACATCAGTGGAGTCCACGGGCTGGACGGCACCGTTCAAGAACGCGGTCATCGCCCCACCCTCGGCTACACCATAGCCTTTGCCGCACATGGGGCACGGATATTTTTCTTTGAGTACTTTCCTGTGTTCGCGTTCCACGGCTCGTTCGGCTTCTTCGACTGCCTTACGTTGGGCGTTCTCCTGCAAGATAGGTGGGGCTATCTTGTCGATGGTGCTCTTGGGGAGTCGAGTCCGCTCCTGCACTTTCTGTGGTGGCATTCCCAATCGGAGAAGTTCTTTAGCGTTTTCAACAGCCTCACGCCACGGGTCATAATAAGCCATGCCTACTCCAGTCTTCTAATGTTTTTTTCTTGCGAAGAATGTAGACGGTCGATGGTGGAAACATCATATTCGACTGTCTGTCCACTGTGCCCCGGAACTGCGTCGGTTCTTACCACCTCGTATCCCGTTCTTCCGAAGTTGGTCTACCGTTCAACGCTTTCAGATTCCTTCTTCGACTCAACCGATTGCAGTTTGACCGGCTTTCCGTCCTCATCGAACAATGCGATACTAACCAAAGGCCAAGTACGCTCTTCTTTCAAATCGTATGATTCTTCCCAAACAAACAATGTAGCCTGAGCGTAGTGAGTGCCGTCAACACGAAGAAGAAATTTCTTATATCCGGTCTTGTCGAAAAGCGACGTGTCACTGTCTCCAGCCACATGAACGTCGAAAGTAGACTCCAATACTTGGACTGGATTATCCGGCTTCGGTCGAAAAACCCTTTTCCGCCTATCGGACGTGCCTAACAGTTGCACCCAACCAAAAGCGAAACCCAGTAGAAAAACGGCTACGGGAGTATATTTCGGAAGTTTGATTGGAATATTTCGGGTAGACCACATTTCCAAACAGGCGACCATGAGGCCAATGAAAGCACATGCTATGATATTGAACGCCCAACGGTCGGTATTGCCTTTGTAGTCTTGCCGGGCCTTGCTCCACTTGGATAATGGAACCAGATAGCCGGATTCGCGAAGTATGCCAGCCGTAGTGTCCATGTCCAATGGTTGCAACATTCTCAGGTTAAGTTCTTCGCCATGCTCTAACACTTTTTAAATCCTTCCTATTTGATTGGGAAACGTTTTCCATCCTGTGTGTACAGGCCGAGTTTGTTTTCGCTTGCGTGCAGTGTGACTTTGGTCTTCTTGTCGCCACGGTAGACGACGCATTTCAAAAGTTTTACCTCTTCACCGATTTTGTGAACACTGCCAGTATAACATAGGTAAAAAAATCCCGCCATCAAAAAGACGGCGGGATTGGAGTCACATTATCTCCCTATCGAATAGAGAGGTAATGTCAGCGGTTGCCCTCATGTCGTTTTGCGACGGAGAGGATTACACCGGCGGCGGCAAGCACAATGACCGCGACCGCGATGACGCCGACTGCCACGCCGGTGGTAGCCAAGCCCTGACCGTCCTGTTGAACGGCTTGAGTATTGTTCTTGGTATCCACTGTCTTCTTGCCGGTGTTGGTCTTACCGGTGTCGGTGGTCTTATCGCTGGTCGGAGTGTTCACATCGCTCTTATCGTCGGATGGAACCTTCGTATCATTGTCGGACTTGTCGGAATCATCCTTTGTACCGTTCTTGTCCGTATCGTCCTTCGGGGTTTCCGGCTTGGAATCATCACCCTTGGAAGGAGTATCAGTATTGATATCGTCCTTCGGAGTGTTCGGCTTGGAATCGTCGGTCTTGTTGTCATCCTTGGATGGAGTATCCGTCTTATCATCCTTCGGAGTCTCAGACCCGTTGCCACCGTTGTCGGTCTTGTTGTCGTCCTTCGGGGTTTCCGGCTTCGTCGGGGTCACGTCCTGCTTGACCGGCGTCCACTGTGCGACCACGGTCACATCGGAACCATTATCCTCAACAGTGTTATCGGAATCGACCTTGACGCCATCAATCATCCAACCGTCAAACTCATAACCGTCTCGGGTTGGAGCCGTGTCGGACACGTCGGTTGGCAAGTCGGAATCCTCATACTGGCCGTCGCCACCGTTCATGTCATAGCGGAGCACATGCTTCGCCTCCCACTGCGGATACAGGGTGGTGTTCTCCGGAATCGAAGTCACGGTCTCGCCCGGCTTGTAAGAGTCGCCGGTTCCGTCCGGGTTGGTGGTCCAGACGGTGAAACGGTAATGGTCTTTAGCGGGCTGGGGCACGACGAACGGAGTGGTCTCGGTCTTGTCCTGACCGTCCAGCTTCACCTCGACGTGGCGGGTGACGGGAACGTTGACGCTGTTGCGGTGGAATTCGCCGCCGATGGTCACGTTCTTGGCGATAATCTGCCCTTCAACGTTCTGGGACGCGTCCACATTCGCTTCGGGCGCGAGAATCACGGAAGAGGATGCGCCAGCGGTGCCGACGTTGCCGTGATATTGTCCGTCCTTGGCTTTGGAGTCGGTCAGATTGTAAATAACACCCTTGTCCGTCCACTTGGCGTATTCGGCGTGATTGATACCGTCCACGTCCAATTGGGGCAGAGTGATATTGTCCGCACCTTCGGCGTCAACGTTCACGATGAGACGGGTATTGTCTCCCAACGTGGCGGTCACACGATTGCCTTGCAGTTCCGTGGCGTCGATGTTGAGGTGGGCAACGTCACCGTTGGCGTCGATGTGACGCTTGTTCATGTCGGAGAAATCATGGGTCGCGTTGGCTTCCGGAGTTTTCGACCACTTGGCTGACAGGCTGGTCATGCTCTTTTCCATGGCCTCCAAGTCAAGGTATTTGACGGTCTTGGAGTCCTTGAGCACTCGTTCCGACTTCGGCAGGCTTCCACTGGTCTGCATTTCCAGCTTGTTGCCGTTCACCGTCCAACTGTTGCCATTGTCGGTCTGTCCGATGATGTTTGACTGTCCGAAGACAATCTTGGAGTCGGCGGGCAGATTGACGTTGATGTTGCCGTCAACCTTGTCCATGTAGCTGACTTCCGGCTCGTCCACACCGTTGGCATGATTGCCGAAGGCCGCGCCAATATAGGCGTGCTCGGTGGCGATATTACTGTTCGTGTGGGCGTTCAGACGGACGGAGTCGAAGCCGACGAGACCGAAGTTCGCCGCCTCGCCCAAGTCGCCGCCCAACAGGTCAACGGTTTCATCAGCCGTGAACATGTTGGTTTTGTCCACGATGATTGGGTTGCCAACCTCTGCGGCCAATGCCACGTTTGCGGAGACGAGCATGGATAGTGCGGACACTGCCGCGATGAAGGGGATTTTCCCTCGGAGTTTGTTTTTCAAATCTTTCCTTCTGGTTTCTTACTGTGTGTGGATTGGTTTTGTGTTCTTGCGCTACTTCACTCTTCCTCCCTTTCTTCCAAAGGCTTGTAATTGTACTTGTCGAGCAACCTGTGCAGATGCTCGGCGGCACAGTCGAAGTCGTTCAACGCGCACGCAAGCGCTTCCTGAGTGCTTTCAGGAAGAGAATCCATCACGTCGGAAATCATTGCGGCGGAATTGGTGGCATTGTCGGATGCGAGGGCGATGACGTCCAAATCGTCGGAGGATGGTGTGGAATCCTCCTTGGTTTTGACGGTCTCATACTCGAATCCGGCTGGTGCGATGGGCTGTTCCTCTGGCTGGAATCCGTGGACTTCAAGCCAACGGTTGAACAGTTCTTCCGCTTCCTGTTCGCCTACCTCGTCGGGACGGTTCTGGATGAAAGTGTCATGAATGAGCTTGGTGGTGACGTCGGTCATTGTTTGGTTTCTTCTTTCTTATCGGTTTTCTGAATTGTCGGTTTGTTTTCGGTCGGAACTGGATTGGCCTGTGTGGAGGTTCGTTCTAATCCTGACCGGAAGTCTTTCAGCAGTGCTGAGAATGATGTGACACCGTCTTCCTTACCCACGTTGTCACCGGCTGTGAGCTGTGGATACTGGTCTGGGGTGTTGGAGATGGTCTTCACGTCATCACAGTGTCTTTTCGCATACTCGATAGCGCGTTCCGGCGAAGCGCCTTTGGAGATGGCGTAGGTCAGTCCACGTCTGAAACCCCATGCGGTGTTCGCGTCGGTGATGCCATATCCGTCAAGCATGCGGCTGATTTCAGCATTGGATGGCACTCTGCTCAAACGCTTCCTCCTGACCATCTGATTGATGTCGTAGGGAGCAATCCAAGCTTCCCGTGACGAATGTGTCTGGAAGAATTCGATGATGGCTTGACGGGCTTCGTCGGCTTTAATCGTATGGTCGATTTCGTTGACGAAGTTATCCACCTGCGCGTCATCCAACGGCTTGTTGCCGTAATGGCTGTTGATTTGGGTCAACAGCGCGATGGCGCACGGGCGTTCGAAGGCGCGTGGGTAATGCTGTTTGCCATTGCTGGCCTGTGCCGTGGTCAACGTTCCTTGTGTTGGAGCCTGTGCTGTCATCATTCATCCCATCCGGCTTGGGCGAGGGATTCTTTCAGCATGTTCATGTTGTGCTCGTATCCTTCCTCGCTACGGGTTTTGCGTCTGCTCTGACCGTTCCTGTTAAACTTGTCGGCATTGAGAAGCCAATTGTCAAAGGCGCGGTCGAAGTCCAAGTATTTCTTGCCATTGGAATGGCTGTAGTTGTAGAATTTCTCGGCTTCCGTGTTCACGTCGATGTTCAGTTCATTGGCTCGGTCGATGTGCTTCTGGTTCGGTTTCCAATCCTTCGGCACCATCCGCTTGTAGTGGCGGACTTTCGGTACTTCCTCGTCTGGAATCAGTGGGGTCACTTCCTCCTGTTGGGGATTTTCCTGTTCCACTTTGGCGGAAACCAAGTCTTCGGGGTTCCCCCAGATGGGGTCTACGTCGATTGTCGGTTCTTCATCGAGAAACGCTTCCCGCTCGGCTTTTTCCTTGGCTTTGCGTTCGTTTTCCTCGTCCTTTTCCTTACGCCAGTGAAGCAACTGTTGGATGAAGAGTCGGTCAGGCGAGAGCGGAGCGGCCTTGAAACCGTTGTCACGTTTCACGTACAGGCGTGAATCGTAGACCTTACGGAACGAGTCAGCCGCTTGCAAAATGGTCATCTTGCTTCCACCACCCAAATCCTTGTACAGTTTCGATGCTTTCTCAGTCGGAGACCAGTCTTCGGGCAGTGGATGCCAGAACCAAAGCTGTTGCGGGATTTCATCCCACTGCAAATACTTGGGTTCCCCGTCATCATCCACGTCGATTGGGGTGTCGGAATCGTATTGGGGCAGAACCTTGACTTGTTCCATGGTCATCGGCTCCTCGAACGGAGGCTCCATGGTTCCGTCCATCAGTTCGACCGGTTCGGGTTTGTACTTGCGTGGGCGACCGCGCCGACGCTTCGGTTTGTCTTCTCCTTCCGGAGGGAGTGGATTCTTACGTGGCCGTCCACGACGCTTCCCGACAGGCTTGTCTTCCGCTTCTACGGGTTTCACGCTTGAGGTTTCGGTATCGTCCTGCTTGGCGGGTTCTTTTTCCTTTTTGGAGGTGGAATTATCCGTCTGGGAGGTGTTTAGGGAATCATCCTCGACGGGTTCCACGCTTGGATGCGGCTCCTCATATTCGTCGGAGTCGGCATTCGATTCACTGAGGATGCCATGAATCTCCTCCCACTCGAACGGGAAGTGCTTTCCCTGTCGGAGGGTTCGGTTCAGTTCACTGACTAGGATTCTGCGCAGTCTTGGGCTGGCGGTTCCAAGGTATGCGGATTCGATGGTTCCGGAGTCCGCCGTGAGGTCGATGTGGTCGAGGAGGAGTGCTTCTTCGGTGTCCTCGTCTATGACCAGTAGTCCTTCGTTTACGAGTTCCCGGCCCGCCTGTTGGAATAGGGTGGGGGTGTTTCCGTGAGTGTAGGCGTTGATTTTTTCGAACGTCCAATCACATACGCCGAGGGCGTTGGTCTTTGGATGCAGTTGTAGTATCACCCATAGGTGCTGGCCTAGGATGTCCAAATTCGTGAAGTGTTTATCCAAGAGGATTTTCTGGTCTATTGTCTTTCTCAAAACATTCCTTTTGGTCTGGCCTGTGTGGAGTCTGGCTTATATTGTGTGGACGTTTTTTTATTCTAGTCATACTGGGCGTATTCACAAAATTGGGGGTGTGTTCCTCCAATTTTGAGGCGGGGTGTGTGGGACGGGTTTCTTGGAGGTGTCTACCCGACTGTCCACAAGGGCGTCCGTGCCTTGTCGTAACTCATGTTATGCATTGACTTCCTGTTTCTTCGAGTGAACAAGTGTTCGTAATTACAGACAATAGCATATAAAAGTATGCTGTCAAATCTAAAACCACGCGTTTCATGTTAAAAATCAGTTATCATGGAAAACATGGGAAAAAGAAAAAACCAAACCAGCGAATTCAACAGAAGAATCAACCAACGCATCCTAGCGGAAGCCGGAATCCGACGGCTCTCCGCACGGGACATCGCGCGTCAACTAGGCAAAAGCCCCAGCTACGTCACCACACGATACAACGAAACGGTCGAATGGCTCCCCGCCGACGTGGAAAAACTCGCCCACGCATGGAACATGACCCCGGAAGAACTCATCGCCGGACAAAACGGATACCATTCCACGCAATCCGTTGTGGAGCAGCAGCTTCAAGCCGTACTGCGCAAAATCAATTCCGGCGACCTCACATTGGCCGCAAACCACGACCCCAACAAGCAAGCGGAATCGGAAAGCGAGGACGGTTGCTGAATCATCCCCCAGTAGACAACAGAAGCGTCGCCATCGACCGGCGAATGTGCTATGAAGAGATAAAACGGATGGTAGGACTCGCACGTCAAGCGCCATACGTTTTCGAGGAGGAACTTCCGGAAAACATCAACGGCGTATATGACGAGGAGACCCGCATCATCGTCATAGACCCACGGTTGAACGAGCGGCAGAAACGATGCACGTTAACGCATGAACTATTCCATTGGACTCACGGTGATACTTGTTGCTGGAAACAATACGACAGCAAGGCTGAATCATACGTTCGTAAGGAGACGGCGATACTGCTTATCAATCCGTTCGACTATATCCAATCCGAACGAATCTATGAGGGTGAGCTTTTCCCAATGGCCGTGGACTTAAACGTGACAGTAGGTGTCCTTGAGGATTATAGGCAGATATTGGAGAACGCAACAAAAATGGTTGGAGCAGTTTCCTGCCCCAACCATCAGGATTAGTTTTCAGCCAGCTTCTCCCCCAGACCAACGCTTTCCGCCGTTTTCCGTCTGCATTCCAAATAGAGTGGGACGATTTCCACGACGGTTTCCTTGAACTTCTCCCAGTCGGGGGCGTCTTCGGTTTTACGGCTCGCATCCCCGTCCAGCCATACGGTCATCGACTTTTCGTAACCGTATTGACGTTCTCTCAGTTCAATCAGACCATTCTGCTCCGCAGTGACGAGATACGTGTTCACGAACGTTTCCACAATGCTGTTGTCTTCGTCGCCATGGATTTTCAAACCCAGCTTATTTGCAAGCCCCTCGACTTCCATGCGCAATGGTTTGGGGATGCGATGGCAGATTTGCTGATTGCGATGGCTTTTCTCCAGTCGAACGGCACGATAGACTTCTTCCGCCTTGCTATCCGAGCCGAAGCCCATAATCCAACGGACTGCCTTGATTTGAGCGTTTTCAAGAATGTTATAGGCACGGGTTCGGCCTACCTGTTTCCCATCCTCATAGTAGGAGGCGTAGGCGCTTTGGCGGGTATGCCAGTCGGCGGGCTGCTGGCTTCCCATCACTTGGATGACGGCCTTCCTGTTCTTGTAGTTGTACGTGTATGAGTGGTGGAACAGCCCTGCGTCATCGAACCCGTATTCGGTGACGCAGGATAGTCCGAATCCGGTAGCGTCGATGGTCTTCTTGTACTTGGGAAGTTTTGGTGTGGTGTTTTTGTCGCTCATATTTTTCTCCTTAACCATTTTTTGTGAACAATTCCACTATAACATCTGGAGGGAAAAAAGAAAAGCCGCTCCCCAAAAAGGAGCGACCAAAACTCAAGCGAGTAGAAGGGAGTATAAATACGGCAGTCTTCCAATCTCTTCCGCTAGTTCCCAACGTAAATCAGTATCGCAGTAGTAGCCGAAAAGAGTATAGAATTCCTCACCTTGAACCGTGACGAATGTCGAATGTTTTTTCACAAACCTATTTGCCGCAATCCTTGCACCGCCAATGGGATGGCGCATCACAGTCCGCACACGGGTGAGTTTTTCCGTGGCAGCAGTCGGCGCAATACCATTCGCCACCACCCACATCATAAGCGTGGTCACTGCAAGCCGGTTGGCCGCAGACCGCGCATGTCGGGTCGTCGGCCTCCACTAGTTCGTTGCAGATGACGCAACGGCGGAGCGGATGGTAATTCACGTTTTCGTTCACTCTCTCTCCCAATTGGCGTGTTTCTCACGCCAGCTTTGCCTCATGAATTCCGGAAGATTCTCGTCCGACGTATCCCCTTGATACCAAAACTCCGTCAGACATTGACCGAGTCGTTGGTTCTGATTGTCGCAAACATATTGACCGACTTTCTTGTTCCAATTCCTCATGGCAGAGAGAACGAAAGCCTCATCCGTTCTCAAATGTCCTTTTTCACAAAGGATAATCCAACGGTCGAGGTTCTTGGAATAACGACAAACCGGAGAGCGTCCACATTCAGGACAAACCGGCATATTGGAAACGGTTTCCACAATCTCATGCCAATCCTTTTTAAGAACGGCACACACTTCCCCCGCTGGCCCCATTCGCAAGCCCCGCTCGAACATTGCGGACAACGGGCAACCACTATCGTCGAAAATACGGACTTTCCAGTATTTTTTGTCCACAATAAGAATCTCGCTGATTCGAATAGCAACCGTTTTTCCACAGAATGGGCAAGGTTCTTTTGGATAAGTTTCCGTCCAAACTCCTGTTTCTTCGACGCTCAATCGTCTTCCCCTTCCGGGAGGAATAGTCCCAGCTTGTAGGCAATGTCCACGAATTCCTTAGAGTCGGTGGTTTCAATCGCCTTGTTCAAGCGGAGGCGAATATTGTCGTTCATGTCTGAATGCGAGTAGCGAGGGTACCAGTTTTGTGAGTCCCCGGTCTCTGCCATGAGATTGACTTCGGGGATGGTGAACCATTTGATTTCCGCAGTCATGCGTTGAATAACCCGACAGTCCCCCCGACTGTGCAGTTCGCTCAAATGTTTTCTAAACTTCTCCGCAAGCATCCTATCCGCAGCAGAAGCCAATGGTACCCACCAGTACCAGACTTCATGCTCCCACGTGTTGCTTTCCCGCCATTGCAGGTAGGGACGGTAGGAGCCGTTGACTGCGGACAGTGGCGCGTCGTAATTGCCGTCATGATGACAGAACGGGTTACGTCGTAGATAGTATTCGTCTTTCATGTCCGATAACGGCTCGTATTCCGGAGCTTGCAGAAGATACCGGTCGAGCCGGTGAACCAGTCTACGGGTCAACGAATCAGCCTGTCTAGCCGTGACCGGTCGTACCTCAATATCGGAACCAGCCAGTCGGGAATGCTGAACCCACTGGTCTCTCCGCAGTCGATTATCGAACTGTTGGACTAACGGTACTACGTCGGCATTAGCGTGGCCCAATGTCGCATGATAATGGTTTCCCACGGTTACTCCTTTGTCTTGTTCATTTCGATTTGTCTGACGAAGCTGTGCGAGTGTAACTATCATGGGTTTTCTCCTGCAATCTCGTCTCTATTTCTTGTTAAACGAGCGGCAAAGACGTTTCCAGTATTCCTCGGCCATGTTTGTCTTCCCTCCTGTCGGCGTCAACAAATCCTCCATTTAACAGCGTCATTCATCACTGCGGGAAGAACCACTGTGGTGTCTCCTCCCACGCATTCGGAATACCGCTCCTCCACTTTCGAGGAATCTCCCAGATAGTATTCCGAATAGGAGATACCGTTAGGGTCATTCGAGGCTACGGACACACAGACCGGACGGTTCAAAGATTCTGACGGAAGGTTTTGAAGCGCTTTGATGAGTTCTTGTACGGTCATCTTCTTTTCCTACCTTAGAAATATGGCTTTTTCACCCACCGTCAGTTCTGAATTAGCGGGATTAGTAATCTCGTCCACATGCACTTCATCGACCATTTCGTCATAGTATTCGAATTCGTTGATGGCATATGGGTCAAGTAACGAATAGTCGCATACGGGAAGTTCTCGTTCTTCCGGCGTGAGTTTTTGGAGTTTTTCTATAAGCTCGTTCACCGTCATGCCCATACCTCACTTCTCGTCAGTGGTCACGTACAGGACGTTCGACATGTTCAGCATTACTGTTCGACCGTCCAATGTTTTGATTTTAACCATTGAGAACTTGCATTCTACGAACTGTTGCGTTGATGTTATGATAGTGCCGTCAGCCAGAATCCAATGCCACAAGGGAACTCCGTCCTTGATGGCGTAGGCTTTCAATCCGGCTGTCGAGTCGAAACCTGCGGCTTCCACGGACTCCCAGTCGAGTTGTCCGCTGAGAAGCGCGTCCAGATAATATGCTCCGTTCCGATAGCATGAACTGTCACCAGCATAGGTTTCCTTGGAGAAGATTCGCTCATGGTAGTGGCCGTTCGCGCTGTAGGAGATGACTATGGCCTTTTCTGTGGTTGGGGTTTTCGCCCGTTCCTCGTCTATTGGGGTGACAGGCGTCTTGATGTCGCTCATTTTTCTTGCTCCTTCTGAAAACCCTTTTTTGTGAACGTTTCCAGTATAGCACGGAATTTTCAGAGAGACAATCCTAAGAAACCACAACCCCAAGCTTCCGAATACGCGAAACAAAATCGATATCCGGAATATTCAGCCACACATCCCTACGAGAAGCCAATTCGACAATATCATCCCGCATATGCCAAGCATCCGTCAACAGGCTCTCGTCCGTAACCGACTCGAAACCGACACCGTATTCCTTACGACGGAACCAATGAGCAGCAGGGTCATAGTCGGACGAGTTGACGAACTTCTCATACAAGTCGGGAGCGGAATACTCCAATTCGTCCGGCTCAAAAACGTCAGCCCACCACATCTCGTCGTAGCCGTAGCCACCCATGGCACGAGCCATATCCAGTAATATCCAACGGTTTTGTTCAGTATCCTGCATTGGTATCCTCGCACATGTCCTGCACATAGTTAAGCTGTTCGGTTGGGATTACGATACAAGTGCCGTCGAAAGTCATGACACGCATGGCCTCCGGGTTAAGGATGTCACTATTCTCGGACGAAGTGATTACCGTTCCATCCTTCAACACCCAGCGAGATAGTTTCTCGTCGTCCGGAATCGGATAAAACTTGGTTCTATCCTCGATATCGCTGGCGTAGAATCTTCCACAGCCCGCATAATAGTTTCCATCTTCTTCACGCTCGAATAGTGTTTCCTTATATCTGCCGTCCGGACTGTATGAGATTGCGAGGACTCGGCGGGTAGCCCAGTTGTCCGGGGTATTTTTGTATACCATTTGGTTTTCTTCTTTTCTCTCGGATGTTAGACGAGTGGTCTGCCAACCAGTGCCGTTCCAGAAGTTTGACGCGGATTCTCCCCGCTTAACGCCTCATATTGGCTAGCATACTTGTCTAGTTGCTTCTTGGTTTCTTCGATTTGCCACAGTAGTTCCTTCTTGCTCAAGTCGAGAATGTGTTCTGCGGCACCTTCGACGGTCTTATGAGTTTTGCGCCATTCGAGATAGTCGGGATACTCGTCACAGTTGAATAGTTCGACGGTGAATGGCCCAGACCACATTTTCAGCAGTCCAATTCTTTGAGCGTCCTCCGCGATGAAGTCCGCGCCCCAATCCTCCCATTCGGGAAGATTGTCGAAATCGGTTGCGTCTAGGATTGGCCGGGCATCGATGATAATGGTTTCGACTTCCATGTAGTTGTCATGTATCCACTGTTCGAGACGGATGGGAATGTTAATGGGAGTGTTCGCGTCCATTTGTACGACCCCTATCTCAATTGAAGAATGCCAATGCCCGATGTTCGACATGCATTGACATGTCGTATCTGTTTTCCAGTTCTTCGATGTTTTCCTCGTCGGAAAGTACCGGGTCGTACATGTTACAAGCGCCATCGCCGGATACAACGACCTTGGCGACTGAAATCGCGCGGAGGTCGGCCAACCAGTATTCATCGTTCGGATTGCCGTCCATGATGGGGCGTTCGCGTACTTCCTTGGGTAGGTTCTTTAATTGTTCGATGAGGTCGTTGACGGTCATTTGGTTTTCTCCTTTGGGTCTATATGTGTGAACAGTTCCACTGTAACTCAGTTTGTCGAAGACGTCAAGAATCTCTGTTCCGCCGCGCGAGAACCACCAGCCAGACAATGACGGCGAACCCCGCTGCCACCATGGGAGCCAACGCGTTGGTTTCCCGATAGCAGACAAGTCGTACCGTCTGACAGGCCAGCAGACCGAAGAAGAAGAACGGGACCAGAACGTCCGCCAACTCCAAGTCAAAAACATAGGAAACGAGGGCGGCCAGCGCACCCAGAACGGCGAACAACAGGCCCGCCAATGAAAGCATCGAATCAAGTGACATCATGGCCATCCTTTTACATCTACTTATGTGAACCATTCCAGTATAACATAGGTAGGCGTAAAAGGATGCTCACCCCACGTCAGCGAGCCGCGTTCCAAGCCCTCTCCCGCTCATCCTCCAAACGGTCATACTTACGATTCTCCTCGTCGCACACCTTCCGATGCGTGTCGGCGGCAATGACATCTATAGAACGGTTGAAGGAGTGCAACAGCGCGCTCAAATACTCCAGATGCCGTGCGGGGCCGTACTTGTATCCATTGCTCACATCATGTAGTTTCTTATCTACATATGCGAGGGAGCCGAGCATGGTGATGATGGACGCCAGTCCGGTCAAAGCCAATAGGTTCTTTAGGAAGCTTTTCACGTTTCCGCCTTTCGAGTCTTTCCTTTCCTAGATTAGTCGGCTGGAACACTGTCCCATACTTGATGCGGAAACAAAAAAGGGACGGCATCAAGCCGTCCCCGTCAAGGGAAAAAGTCAGATGACCACTACCGTGAGAACCGCCACGACGGTCAGGATGACCACAGCCCATCTCATGTTCGGTCGTTCGCAGAATTCTCCCAACGGAGTATACGTGCCGACCAGTTCCTCGACGGCGGGGATGAGGAACATGAGTGCCAATATGATAGCTCCCACAGCCAATGCGATAAGCACATTCTGTTGCGATAATAGCGACAGCATTTTTTCCAATCTCCTATACGAACGCGGGTTGATTCAGACGGTCTCGCAGACTCAATTCCAAATATTGTTCATTCAAATCGACGCCGACATATCTACACCCCAGCATCGCGGCCGCCAACCCGGTGGTGCCGGAACCGTTGAACGGGTCGAGCGTCACGCCATCCGGCTTGCAACCGGCCTGAATGCAGGTGAGGGGAATATCCACCGGGAAAGTCGCAAAATGCGCTCCCGCATACGGGCGGGTCGGCAGCATCCACACGTCGCGTAGGTTTCGTCTGCCGTCCGATGCCACGTATTCCCTACGGTCTCTCCCCAAATCCTCGCGGACGCCACCATATGCGCTTTTGTTGCCGAACGTATGCCGGTGGGCTAAATCCTCGATGGTTTTCTCCGACTGCCGTTGTCTTACGGACTGGTAGTCGTAATAGTATCTTTCGGTTTTGGAGAATAGGAAAATATGCTCGTAGCTTTTGCTTGGACGGTCTTTCACGCTTTCCGGCATGGGGTTCGTTTTCCCCCAAATGATATCCGAGCGCAATATCCAACCGTCATCCTGCAATGCGAACGCCACTCTCCACGGGATGCCGAGCAGGTTCTTCGCCGGACGGTCTGGACGTTTCCTGCCGTTCGGTTTCTGCACATGTCCGTGCAATCCGATGCTGTTCTCCGACCCGTCGCCACCGTCCCACAGGTTCGGCGTGGAGTACGTGTCACCCAAGTTCAGCCAGAGCGTGCCGTCATCGGCTAGGATTCGTCTGCATTCGCGGAATACTTTGCTGAGGTCTTCCACATAGTCGCCGGGTGTGGGTTCGCGTCCGATTTCCAGTTCGGAATCCGTGTATTGGCGCAACCCGTAGTACGGCGGACTGGTCACAATGCAATCGACGCTTCCGTCGGGCAAATCGGAAAGCACGGACGACGCGTCGCCCAGATAGAGCGTCAGCGTGTCGTCTTGGAACCAAGGCTTCAAGCCGTCTGCTCCAGTCGTTCCAATAGTTCCCGTCCCGCAGGGAGCGGCGTCAGAGCGCCTGTTGCGATGTCGAGGCGAACCAGCTTGTCGTTCAGCAGTTCGACGGCGGCGTTTTCGAAACCGGCCTTGTATGCGTTGGCCGTTCCCTGTCCGGCTTGGCGGAGCAGTGTTTCGCTGTTGCGCTCGTATAGTCGGATTGGACGGTCTGCCTCGCCTTGGGCGAGCGTGGATACGAGGCGCATGCCATCCTTGGTGAGGGACGGGGCTGATTGTCCGTTACGTCGGATGAGTCCGGCATCCAGCAGTCGTCTGCCGATGTTGCTTTTGAGGATGTCGGCGGTCAACCGTCCTTTTTCGACGCTGTACAGGATTCTGGTCTCGCCTTCGCTGATACCGGCCATGAGGATATGGAAACGTTGGGTGGAGGATTGTTCGTCCAATGCTGTTCCTTTCGGAGGTTTAATGTTTTTTTCTAAGTCTCAGAGGATGTTGACGGGGGTGTCGTTCAGACAGTCCCAGTATTCGAGTCGTGCCACCGGCGACATTTCCTTGAATGTTCTGACCACGCCGTCATGCATGGTTTTCGCTTGCCAGTATTCCTCACTGGACGATTCGGGATTGTCCATAACCTTGGCGGAGTATTCTTCCATTTCCAACAGGTCGAGCCTACGGAGTCGGACGGAACCGTTCTCGTCCAGTCCGATGTTCTCCGCTAACCACTCGCGGAGCATCCAACAATCGTTGACGAACAGGAGGATTCGTCCGCTTCTGCCATCCCGTAGCATCTGATAGTTCACAGGACTCCGCCATCCTCGTAGCCGACGGTGTATTTGCCTACGGTTCCGTGCAGTCCGCAGTTAATCTGCAATCCATCCAAGATGACCATGCGGTGTGGGGAAAGTTGCACGTCTTCGCGTAGGTTTTCCAAACGCATGCCTGACGTCAGTTTTATTAACGTTTGCCGGTAGGCTCCGTCCAGTTGGCTCCAATATTTGAGATGTGAGTCTTTCAACTGTCGGAATAGAAGGAGCGCATGAACGTATTGGCCTGTCCAATCCACGTCATGCATGAGCCGTTCCAACCGGTTCAGTTGGACGGTCACGTCTTCCGGATTGTTCGCTTGGAACAGTGGCCCGTACTCATCCAATGCCTCACGTAGTTCCTGCTGTCGCATGGCACGGATTGGGGTTCCTCCGAATTGCGGACTGTTGGCGAGCCATACTGCCAAATCCCATGTTTCAGCCGCGTTCGCGTCGATGTTCGGATACGCGCAGTCACGGAGCGTCGTCCAGTTGATGCCGACTTTGACGAGTCCACGGATTCCGGACACGAAGTTCAGGATGGACAGGAACAGGAAGATGATTTTCCATCCTCCCGTCAGGGAGTTCGAATATGCGAGGAGCCATACCGCCACCAGTAGTCCGAGCGCGTACACCACGACCTGTGGGAGGACTCCCCTACGGAAGATGGTCTGCAAGACTGCTTCCCGGTCTCCGTTGGAGTATAGGCAGTTTTTATTCACGGTGTTGTTCTGATATTCCAAGTATTCAGGCTTTCGACGCTTTGACGTATTTCTTTTTCTTGAATCGTTCATCGACCCGGATGACCCAGCCGGTGTCGCTGGTTCCGGCAATCTGGTAGCGGACTCTTCGTTGGATTTTCAGTGGCCGCAGATATGTGTTGAGTCGGAGTTGTCCGACGGTGGGCGGGTCTCCTAGGATGTGGGGGATTCTTTGTATTCCGTCGTTTGTGTTGAAGTAAAGCAGGATTGGCGTCTCGTCCTTGCAGGAGTCAAGGAATCCGCCTACGGTGTCAAGGTCTTTGCGTGGACGGGAACGCTCTTGGGTTTGACTGTCCGTGATGTCCGTTTCGGTGTTCAAAAAGGAACCTTCCTTGTTTGTGACTGGTTCCACTATAACGTAGTTTTTCGCAAACAAGGAAGGTTGTAGGAAAATTCTTTCTCAGGCGAGCTTCGAATCGTAATCGTCGATGGGCTGGGTGAGCGGCTTGCCTTCCCTGACCATTTTTTCTATGTCCTCGTAGTCGTCACATGCCGCCCACAGTCCGAGGTCGGGGTTGAGATGATACATGGTTCCAGATTTCACACCTTCGTCAACATAGAGTCCGTGACTGCAAGTGTTGTTGATGTTGGTGGGCTGTGGGTCTTGCTCGTAGTCATCGATGTTCCACGGGTCGCCTTCGGGCAACAGCACGTAGTCTCCGATGCCGTCGTGAATGTCCCGTAGGCGCTGTTCCTGTTCGTCTTGGAGGTCTTGTTCCCTGTCGAGCATGAGGTTGATTTGGTGTTCGATGCTGTTGAAGTAGTTGCTCATGTCTTTCTCCTTGGCTGGCTTTTTCTATTATTGTGTGAACGCTTCTAGTATAACATCATTTTCTTCTCGAATCGCCACAATGCCGATTAGGAAAGGAAATGGTTCCGCCACCCAAAAAAGAATCCACACACGGGTGGCGGAACCCGAAACACACTCCCCGAGAGGAGCTTTCCACAGAGACCGGGGAAGAAACCAGATGGTGGAAGATATACCACGAAAACCCGGTCTCAACTGTTACAGTAAACGACCTCGAACATTCATCTGGTGAAAAACCGGAAAAACAGGAAAAATTTTCCCAACAAGGGGTTTAACGGGTGTTTTTCTCTTCTAGATAATCTCTGTAAACCCTTATTTCTCACGCAAAAAGACGACCCGCCGCCCTCATATGGAATCTCTATAACCATACATTACAGGCGACAGGTCTCATGGAGAAACCGGCTATCAGTTCCCGTCGGCCACGCATTGCGTGAGGAACGACTTCGTTTCGGCTTTTTCCCAACTGCTCATGGACAGCTTGTACTTGTCTTTGATGTACACGCGTTTAGCCATATACGAGCATTGGTACGTCTTGTTGGACGGGAGCCAAATGCTGGGCGTTGCGTCCTTCCACTTGGTCGAGGAACCGTTCAACGCCTCGTCCTTCACGAGGTTCACGCCCTGCTGTTTGATGTTGTTCGCTTCTCCTTCGGACGCGACGAGCACTTCCGGGTCGTTCGCGTAGGTGATGCGGTCGCCCTTGCGCGAGTCCTTCCACAGTCCGCTGGCCCAAGCGTCGTTGACCGCCACCACATGGTCGATTTGGACGGCCATGCTGTCTCCGCCGGTTTTCTTCTGCTTGCCGTTGACGGTCTCGTAGGTGTCGCGTTGGAATTTGATGGTCTTGCCGGTGTATGGGTCTTGGAGGGTACCGGTGAGCACCTTGCAGTTCTTGTCCATGGTCACGTCGGTCATGTCGCGTTTGAGGATGTAATCGCGGGTGGTGCCGTAACCGCAGAGCTGGTTGCTGTTCTGCCATGTGCCGAAGTCGGTTTTGCGGTTGTATCCTTTGGTGTGCGGGGTTGCGGTTTCGATGTCAGCGAGTTTGTCAAGCGCCTGTTTCGTGGTGATGGGGCTTAAAGCACCTTCAGGAACGCTTGTAGAGGCTTTTTGTGCTTGACTTGAGGAATTGTCCCCGTTTTGTGTCTGCGTCGTTTCTGAGGGCGTTTCTGTGGCTTCTGGAGTATTGGTTTGCGAATTGGAGCCGGACGACTTCAAGGAAGGCTCCTTCAACCCCAATTTCACATCCGGCTTCACCTTGGAATCCTCACCCGGCATCAACTGGGATAGACTATTGATTTCCGGCAATCCGAAAATCTTCGACATGGGAGTCCACAATCCAAGATTCACGATGAGCACCATGGCCGTCAACACGACCAGAATGCCGCCAATCAACGAACCGGCGGACATGCCGCCTTTCTTCTTAGCCATGAGAAACCTCCAAAAAACTCATCACAGGTTCAAGATGATGCTGATGACAAAGCACACGATGAACGCGATGGCGATAATCGCACCGGTCAACGGGCCATTGCTGTTGATGAACTCAGCGAACTTGTCGCCCTCACTGGGCTTGTTGTGTCCTGTCATTTTAGTTTTCCTTTCGGATTAGTCGTTCGGTCCCTCATTGGGGTCGCCGGTTACGGAACCGTCATCGGAATTCTGGGATGAACTACTGCTGTTGTTGTCGGACGAATCCGAATCGGAGGAGTCGGAATCGTCATTGTCGGAACCGTCATCACCGGAACCGTCATCACCGGAACCGTCATCACCGGAACCGCTATCGGAATCCGATGAACTGGAATCGGAAGAATCATCATCGTCATCACTGCTGGAAGAGCCAATCAGCGAACGGTCAATGGCATTGCTGAACGCCTTCAACGTGGTCAGACTGCCTTCGGCACCCCAATCAACGATTTTCGCGCTACCACGGGTCGGATTATGGATGAGGACGGTGACGCTCGTTTCCACGTTGCTCGTTGAACCAGTGTCCGCGTTCGGGTCGTTGGCGGTACTTGCGTCAACCTTCTTCTCGTAGGGTTTGAACGAGATGCTGACGCTCGCCGCCGCCCATTCGGGATTGTCGGACTTGTTCTGCTTGTCAACGGTCTTGCCGTCCTTGGTGCATTGCACAAGCCAGTCGAGGGACGAGTTCAGATAAGAACCCAAGCTTGCTGGCTGGTACATGTGGTCGCTGTTCGGGTCTCCGACAAGAACCGTCAAAGCGTTGGAGTCTTTGCCGATGTATGCTTTAGACCAAGCGCTGACCACGTTTGTCAGGCTCGTGTTCTGGTCAAGCTGAATGTAATCGTCGGGACGGTACGTGTCCGTATTGCTGTTCGAAGTGACGGTCTTTGGAAGCACGGTCGGCGTTCCCACCGCAGTAGCCACTCCGTCGGTGACGGCGACAAGCTGGGTGATATCCCTCGTGCTTCCATCCGACTTGTCGGTGAGGGACATCTGATGGCTCCAATACTGGGTGGTGGAACCGTTGGAATCGTCCGAAGTGGATGTGCTGACCTCGGTGGCACCATTCCACCACAGGTTCGCATACCCGTATTGGAAAGCGCCCTTGTCATCATCCAGCCAACTGTACACGGCTTGCAACGCGACCTGCTTGCCGGGCTTGTCGCCGCTGATTTCCTTGTACTTCTCCGTCAGGTAGGAACCCATTTCGTTCAACGTGTTGATTGCGCGGACGGAAATCATCGGAGCTACCAGACCGGTGCAGATGAACAGGATGATGAGAACCTTCCACTTCTGAGTGTTCTTCAACGCCTTCTTCCACGCGGTGAGTTCTATCTCGTCCTTGCGTTCTTTTTCGTCGGCGAACAGGTCGGTCTCATTGTTCGGGTTCTGCTTCGCCTTCTGCTGGCCCATCGGCTGTTTGCCGTTCTTGTCTTTCTTGCTTCCGAACACAGTCCCGCTCCGAATCCGTTTTTCGTCTGGCTTGCATCCTCCAGTCTACCGTTCATCGGAGGTTGATTTCACCGTCTTCGAGGTTTTCAGAAAAGTGTCCGCCGCCGGTGTCGGCTTCTCTGTTTTTCTTTTTCCGGAACTTTTCTTTTTTTCTCTTCCTTCGAAAGCGTTCGGACATGCCTAAACGTTCACGTTGACTTGATTTTTTCTAAAAGCATTGAGGATACCCTGTGAGCGGGTTTAGACCTGACCAAACATGGAATCCGAAAAATGGTTTTATTCTGATTTTTGATTTTTGCTTCTTTTTTGAAAAAACCTGTTTTTTTAAAAAGAAGGGAATATAAGGGTTATTAATACCTTTTGTAACCTTTTGTAACCTTTTGCGGCGCTGAAACCCCTTGTGGCAGTAGGGCTGAGGGCACTTTTTGGTGGGAAAAGTCCACACTTTGGTGGGAAAAGTCCACACTTTGGTGGGAAAAGTCCACACTAGAAAATATGCAAAAATATATGCCGTGAATAAAAAATCAAAATATTTGAAGCCTTTTTTTAAATGGCATTTTCTCGAATTGGAACTTTCGACACAGAAAGTCGGAAGAAGTGGAACCATTTCTTCCATTCCTACTATCGCCCACGCTTCCGTCAAAAAGGATTAGCGGCATTCCTTATATCATCTGTCGATGAATCATTTTGTCCCGAATTGCATGAGACATCCGCTTTGATTACATGTCCGTCGCAGGAATCCGATTCTTCTTTCACAACAACAGCGTCCACAATCTTGCCGTTGGAATGAATGGACGAAATGCTCGGATAGACGGTTATGCCATATTCATCAAGACTTGCCTTCAATTCAGGCCATGATTCCTTGACTTTGTTCAAGGCTGTCGTGAATCGTCTTTTGAATTCTTTGACCGGATAGTCGCCGTCCTCGAACTGAACGGTTAGGTCTTTCCACGGGACTTTCATTCCGCACGAGCGTAACTTATTGGTTCGGAAAGCCAACCACATGTAAATATCCAAAGCGAGTGCAGAATTAGATATGTTCCTGATAATGGACATTTGAGCAGGAACGGCTTCCTCTATTAGCAGAGACCACATTTGAGAGGAGAACGTAATATAGGATTCCTTATCCTCGCCGCCAAAATCAATGCATACTTTCTGCGCTACCGGGAAACTCTCATACATGCCGCTATCATCCGAAACCCAATGTTCCAATGTTATATGGGTGCAAGCAAGATTCTTGATTGACTCAAGGAGAAGACGTTTGCTTTTCCCACCAGTGGAAGCACCCATCGCTTCACACATGGCACGATAGCTTCCTCCAAGGTTCACAGTCATGCTTTCGAAATCGACCCGAGAGTCTTTGTTTTTAATCAAAGTACGAATGTAAAGAAGAAACAATCGGGGCACAGAACCATACGACCACTTACCTTCAGTCGGAGTGATGATGATTGCGGAACGCCCGTTGGTCTTCTTGATGTAATTCACGTCAGGTTTGCGTGCGGGAAAGAAACTGAGCTGGGACATCACGGAGGGAGCATACCGATAACTGTCACTGTCGATAGGTCTGATAGAATTACCCATGTAACCACTTTCCTTAAGTCTCTGGTTGCCCTGCCCCGGCTGTTCCACCAGCGCGGGGCTTTTGTTTTTCTATCGGCAAGCCTACACCATAACCACCTCAGCATATATGTAAAGAACCTTTTTACTGCGGAAACAAAAAATTCTTCCCGCGTTAGAAAAACCAATGGGACGTACGCTCTGTTGTGAGTGCCGCCCCATCTGGAAGACTTCGGTGAAGTCTTTTTGTTCATCCGAATATTAGTATACCGGAGCCTAATCCTTCTGCTCATACTTGTCGATGAGCGACTGGTCGAAGTGCCCCTGCTGGAAGCAGTAATCCATCGCGGCATTCAACAATACAGCCTGCTTCGTCCCGTATTCGATGCTTCTCATCTTCCACGCACGCCAGTTCTCGACGGTGACGTTGCTTCCGATTCTTTTCTCTTTCGGCGGCTGATGCGTTTCGGATGGTGCCGGTGTTTCAGTATGGGTTATGTCGGTGATGAGCCGTGCCCGACGGTCGGCTTCTTCCTCCGTGAGCGTTTGGGCATGCACGTCGGCGGACGTTTGGACTGACTGGTCTGACGGTTCCCGCGTTTCAGGAACGGCCTGTGTCGGTTCCTGCTCCGTGTTCGGTTCGCTAATGTTTTCCGGTGATTCCAATGGGCGCATGTCACGCTTGTCCTGCATTCCGGTTGCGAAAGCGTTGCGTTTGATGTTCTTGACCATGATTGCCTACTTACTCCCCTGCTCCTGTTTTTATTCTTCCACCAGATTGATTTCAGACAGATAGTCGATGAGTTCCTGTACGACGCTGGAATATTCCTTGTTGTCGATTTCGGTTGTGCCGTACATGTTCTTGACGGCTTCACGTTCCGTGATGACGGTTTCGAACCGTGCGATGCCTTCCTCATCCAGTTCGCTGATGCTGTTCCGGGCGAGTTTCGTTCTCGGCTTTACGCGTGTCAACAGGACGATGCCGTTGCGTGCCGCCGCGTATGTGCGTCCCGCGTGGGTCAAATCGGATACGGATGGCTGGCATGGGATTATAACCACGTCGCCCGCGTTTATCGCCGCCTGCACCACTCCCGCGTCGGACGGTGGGGTGTCGATGATGACCCAGCCTGAATATTTTTCGCGGATGAGTTCCGGATTGTTCAATACGGCTTCGTTGGTTTGCACGACGGGGAAGCCGAGCGTGTATGGTTTCGCGTCCGGATTGTCCTGTCTGCGTCTGCGGTTTTCCTGTTCGACGTACATTTCCCACATGGTCGCGCCGCCCGTGTTGTCGGAGTCCAAGACTGTGACTTGTTCCCCGCGTTTGTGCAATAGTTCGGCCAATGCCATTGATGTGGTTGTTTTTCCTGAACCGCCTTTGATGATTGCGACGGTGATGATGACCGTATGGTTTTTGACTCTCATGTTCTGGTTTCCTTTTTCTGCTTCCGGTGTGGACGGAATCATGGTGGGGGTATGTCTTTTTGTTTCGATGATAACAACGGCGAAAAGTCGGCACGCCGAACCAGAAAACCGTTCGGGGAAACATTCCAGTAAAACAGTGGAACGGCGTACAGGTTTACAGGCGGAACAGAAAAACAGAAAGCCGCGTCCGCGATGAAACGGATACGGCCTTCTTTCGTTTTTATAGCCGAACAAAAATCATTCGGTGGCTGTGAACACCAGTTTGCGAAGGAACTCCATGAACAGTGAACCGATATCAGGCATCTGGGCCGCGATATCCTTCATCCATTCACGCACGGGCAAACCCATGACCTCCAAGACACCGGTGATAATCCACACGAACAACAGGAACGCGCAGATGGTCAACGCGGTCATCAACGCGCGGGTGCTTTTCTGCAAGATTGCGAACACGACACTACCGGCGCAAATAATAATCATCAACAAAGTGAGGATTGCGCCCGTCGGCGTGAACACCCAAGAGAAGAACACAGTGAGCACGTCACCCAACGTTCGTCCCGCAGTGTCAGCGGCTTGGTTTCCTACCTCTTCCATTTTCTAATCTCCTTGACGTTGGAAGTTTTTTCGAAAGGGAAACCGGCGTCGAATGCTGTGGAAGATGCTCAAAACATTCGACGCCGGATGGTCAAACCGACGTCACTTCATGAACGGCGGTTTGGGTGTCGGCTGTCCTCCGGTCGGCGGTTTCTTCATACGAAGATTGCCTACGGAGGAGAAACCTGTCAGGTTTGACGGGTTGGCGTCCACTGGCTGTTTGACGGTCGGTGACGGTGTGGTTGGCGGTTGCATTCGAACCGACGGCTGTTGTCTTACCTGAGCTTGTGGCTGCGGTTGAGACTGCTGTCGCGGAGCTTGCGCCTGTACCGAACCCTGCTGTTGCGTCTGCCCGGAATCCACCGTGAATTTTCTACTCGGCTGAATTCCATTCGGGTTCATAGCCCGTTCGGCACCCGACGGCATCGTAGACCCCGGCAGTCCGGTCGTCGCAGTCCATTCCTCCTGAGCCATCCGCAAATGCTCCTCCGGAGACTGTTGCACCGGATTCTCGCGCATGTACGCCTGTTGCAGTGAATTGTTCACCGATTCAGGCATCGGAGTCGCATTGTCGGTTGCCTTCTGCCAAGTGGAGGCGGAGGACACGGCGGCGTCCATCGTTCCGGAGGGTAGGGTCTCACCAACAATCTCACCTGTCTCAGTGTTGTACACCGGCTGGTTGGCGTTCGTTTCGGGTTGAGCTGTCGCATTCTCATTAGGAGATTGATTGTTCTGGCTCATATACGCTTGGACGGAATTATCGACTTCACCGGAGGAGACGGCCTCTTGGAACGCTTGTTCCGCTTCTTCTTGGGACATGTGCTGGTTATCCACGAAGTCGGCCATCATTCCCTCACGAACCTGATTGAACGCGGACTGTTCGGTCAACACCGGAGCCTGTCCTTGAGCGTCGGCTGGAACCGATTCAGTTGGAGTGTCCACCGGAATCGTTTCCGTCTGACCGTCAGTCGGAATCGGCGACGCGCCACCGGCACCACCGGTTTGGGTTGGGACATCCGGATTCGGAGCCGACGGAGAAGGCATAGGACTGTCACCATTGTCGGAACCACCGTCACCGGCGCCGGAGAACGGAGACGACAACGGAGCGTCACCATTAGCCATGTCCAACACGTTGCGACGCCACTGGGCGCGTTCTCTCATACTGCCGGGAGCGGCGTTCTTGATGTCGCGGATTTTATCCATCGCGGCTCCCGCACCCACCGCTATACCATGATGCAGGTTACGGTCGGCGGCCAGCTTTCCAGCGGCAATCAATCCCAACGGTGCGGTAATCGGATTGGAGAACAAAGCTCCGGTGACAGCGGCCTTCGCGGCGACCTTCGCTCCACGTGCGGCAACGTTGCGCAAAGGTGCGCTCTTCGCGGCACGTGCGGCGAACGCGAGACCGGCACCCGCCATCGCGGCACCAGCACCCAAAGCTCTCGCACCAGCCTGTAGCTTACGGCCACCATTGTTGATATGGTTCAACATCTTGGCCCTACGTTGCACCTGTTCAGGAGACATGCCCGGATGCCGTTGTGCGATACGATGCGCGAACGCTTCAGTGTTGTCCGCTCCCTTGAACTTGGAGGCGGCGGTGTTCAACCGTTGCCGGAACTTGTCGTGGGACTTTTCCATGTGGAGTCGTGTACCGGCGAGACTTCCCCTCACCGTATTGGCGTCCATTCTTGCCCACGTCCTGCTCTTGCGTCCATGGGATTGAATCGCTTCGAGTTCGCTCTGACTACGGTTCAGCAGGTTCCTGTCGCCGTTGGACAACGCTTCCTGTTGCGCGCGGCTCATCTTGCTTAGGACGGTCTCGCTTTGACGTGCTCCGTTATGGGCCATGCCAGCGCCGGTACCGTTCGTGGACAAACGTCCGACACCATTGCCGCCACGACGGAATCCGCCACGCATGGCGCGAATCATACGGTGCTGTCCAATCATGTGCATTCCCTTGCGAAGACCGGAAGCCATTGCGGTTCCACCCGCCATTCCCATGAGAGCGTTGATGCTGAACGGATTACCCCACTTCAACACTTTCGAACAGAACATGCCGATTGCGGCGATAGCCAACACCGGACTCAATCCCGCAATCAACTGGTAGGTGAACGAACCACTGCTGGCAGAGGTGAACTTCAACGTCAGGCCACAAATGAATGTTGCGAGAGCGCCGAGCGCACCGTACAACGCTCCTACCATACTCAACTGGCAGGTGTACGTCGCCCAGTTCTTCAACGCCTTCTTCGGCTTCTCGCCAATCGGGAACGCTTGGACAAGGAACGTGACCACGAGGAACAACGCCATCATTATCAGCATGAGCTTCGTCAGTATTAGAACAAGGCTCAACAATCCCCAGACCACGAGATTGACGATGCCTCCGATAAGTGTTCCGCAAGCACCCAACGTATCGACGTTGTTGTTGCCATACATGTAGTCGATGGTTTTCTTCGCACCGCCCGTGACAGTGGAATCATCCTGAGCGTCACGAAGATTCGCCTCACTCCAAGTTCCGGAAACGTTCGGCACGTCGAAACGCCATCCGACCGTAGCGGAGTCGCCCCAGTTGGTGTCGTTCTGCTGGTCTTTATAGGTTCCGTCATCCTCCTTGTTGATATCGGTGGAACGGGAGAAGATTACGGAACCCTGTTTGAGAATCGTCTGGCAGACCGAAGTGGTCTGTTGGATGGTTTCGTCTTCACTGCCGTTCTGTTTCGCGTCCATCACGCCTTTGCCACCGTTGGTCGGTTTCACATTGTCCAAGTCGTCAATCTTGACACGTACTTTCGTACTGCCGTTCTTGATGTTCTTGGTTCCTGTGTCACCGAGATTGTTGATGAGTGTCGCCCATCCGGCTCGCGCGTAGATTTCCTGATTGCGTTTCGTGCCACAGGTTTCCCAGAACACGCCCGCACGGCTGAGATATGTCGCGTTCTCCCTTTCCAACGGTTTGTCGGTGAAGTAAGGATTACGCGGGTCTACCCAACCGTCCACGGAGAACAGCCATTTGGCTCGCTGGTCGCTGATGTGCAACGCCATGGCCTTGTTGGTCAAATCCTTCTGGATGGTCGTGTTCGTGTTGGCTTTCATCTCCAACACGTGGCAGTAACCTTGCCGGGCGTTTTCCGCGATACGGAACGAGGATGTTCCGGTGGTCTGCGGGTTTCCGTACTGCATGGTCACGAACGAGCGAAGAGAGGTCTCCTCCCAAATACGGTTGATGGCCTTGGTGACGTTGCTTGTATCCTGATTGCCGTTGGACTTCGCCTGTTCGTCATACGCCTGATGCATGAAGTACAGGTAATCCTGACAATTGGTTTTCGCACCGTTCGCCGCATGATGGTAGGACATCATGTTTTTATCACTGTCGGACATACCGTCAAGGTCGAGGTTGACCGAAAGCTTGTTGATGGTGTTGTTGATTGTCTGCACGACCCACCATGGGCTTCCGGTCGCCGGTTCTGTGGCGTTCTTTCCGGTCTTGGCCGCTCCAGCTCCAAGCATCGTGATTGAAGCGAAGCAGAGAACCATGATGACGATTCGTTTGCTCGCCTCTTTGACGGTGCCGATTTGGAATCCAGCCGCGCCAACCCAAGCCACGATGCCGAGCACTGCGATGGTGGCGGGGATACCGCCGTCCATCAGACTCGTCACCATGGTGGACACTGCGGAGTCGATGTTCGCACCAGCCTGTTTCATTGGCTCGAACGAAGCGGCGAACTGGCTGATGGACAATGCGGAAGACCAGCAGACCTGAGTCAACTGCATCAGAATGTTGGGAAGGACGATATGGGTCTGCGAGCTGATGGTCTGCTTGACGTTCGAGAACCAACCGGCGACATCACTGCCACTGTACGGTTCCGTACGCGAAGTGATTTCCCCAACGTAGTTTCCCCAACGTCCGGAAGGAAGACAACTAGAGATGTCTGATGTAGCACTGTCAGTCCCGCCGTTGGCGCATGTTATCGTCGTGGTCGAATCGTTGACCTGTGCGGCGAACACGCTGGACGGCAAGACGAACAATGTCATGACCACGCACAACATCAGAATGACGAGCAGGTTCCTTCTACCCGCCCGTTTCACTGGGTCTCGATATTTTGTATTCAACGGATTTCCATTTCTTGAAGGTCGATAATGTTTTCCGGCTGAGTGGAATTCGGGTAGAAGACCTGCCCTTCAATCTTGCGGCTCTTCATATCCTGCAAGGTTCTCTTCCACCGTGTCTGTTGGGTGCGGTCTCTAATGGTGCCGACTGCGAAGAACGGAGCCAGTATTCCGCCCAACAGTACGAAGAACGAGCTGAACATGTATCCGAGCAACGGGGCGAACATGAGGCAAAGAGCCAAGCCCGCCAATGCGCCGACGATAACGGAGAACACGGTTTTGGAACGGGCTTCGGTGTTCTTGGTTATCTGGAACGTGTTCTTCCGTTCGATTTCCTCCGGGCCGGACACTTCCGTGATGTCGTCCATCGTCAATCTCGGATGCAAGGGGCCTTTATATCCTTCGTCTTCCTCATCGCTCATGATTCAAACTCTTTTCGTACGTAAGGTTCTTAAAGGAAAACCGGAGTGGGGGAACAGAACCGGAAAGGTTCTCTTCTCGTATCCACTCCGGTTTTCCTTCTGCGGATGTCAGATTCCCAGATAGGTCTTTCCACTGCTGCCAAACGCGTCAACGAACCAGTCAATCAACTTAAGAATTGCCGGAATGGTGATGGTCGGGCCAGCGAGAATGAATCCGACTGCGAGGACGACGAGAACACGACCGATGGTCGGACAGAACATCTGCACGATTTTGTTCTGGCGTCCCAACGCCTTGCAAATGCCACCGACGATAAGGCCGAGTGCGAGAAGCACTGCTGCGGCAAGACCGATGTTGGTCAACACGGTTCCCGCGCTACTGCTCAAAATGGTGTCGAACATCTTATGATAGGTGCTCTCAAGGCTGCTGCCAGCCAAGGTAATGGTTTCACCCATTTTTTGAGTTCCCTTTCGTTTTTCAAACGGAACTCTCCTGCATTTTTTCATCCTATCAACCTACGCGGTTGTTTCCAGTCATAGCGAGGTTTTTAGGTTAAAAAAATCCGTCCGGAAGTTGAAATTTCCGAACGGATTCTGAAAAGCGATATGATGAACGCTAAAAACTAGTCATCATCATCCATGTCACCATTGCGATAACCGTTATCGAAATCGTTCACATGAACAAGGAACGTCGGTTGCAACTGTTCTTGGGTTCGAGTGCGAACAGCCGCCGCATAACGTGGAAGATTCATGACCGCGCCCGAACGCCAACCATCCTCACCATCATTGTTTGTCAAACGTTTCGCCGTCATATCGGCAATACGCGGAATCGTCGTATTGTATGTGATGAACGTCGAATAGCCGATGAACGAATCCAACATCGCGTCGGACAACTGGGTCGGATACTGGGTGGCGAACACGAGAAGAAGACCGAACGAACGACCCTGCTCACGCAACGCGGGCATGATACCGTCATTGCCGTTAGCCAACAAGCTCAACTCGTCGCATACGAGCATCGTCCACTTGCCAGCCTTGTCCCAATCCTTGCAATGTGCGAACACCGTATTCCAGAAACGGTACATGAGCCAGCCGCCGAGAATCTTATCCATACGTTCCGGCAACGAATAACCATTATGAGGTGCGAGCACAATGTGATAATCGCCAGCATGGTCGAGAATGTTCGTCCAAGTCACCTTGCCACGACGTGCCGTGAACATGTGTTCGATGGGAAGGAACTGGTTCACCTTGTTCAACGAGGCGTTCGTCTTGGCGAGAATGTCACGGTCGGAACGAACCGTATGACCAGCCGCGTCCGGACGGCCATACAATTGTTCGGCGGCACGGGCGGCATACGTCATCTCCTCGAACATGTAGCCACTCTTCAACTCCATGCTCAACGCGCGGCACACATGACCCAACGCTTTCGCGGAACCGGCCTGACCGTCGGAACCGCATAATGCGACGACGGCCCATCCGATTGGACTCAACTGCATTCGCAACTGTTCCGCACCCGGATACGATTGTTCGAGCTGATGGCAACGTTTCACAATCTCGCTTTCCCAATCCTTGTTCGCGGATTCGGGATTATGCTTACGCTCCTCCTGCACGTAACGGTCAACCGCCACGCCGATGGTCAACGCTTGGGTGATGATGTTCTGCGAGTCGTTCAGAATATCACCGTCATCGAACGAGTAACGCATGGTCTTCGCCACGCTCGCCGCAGTCTCCATCGCATTATTCCCGTCCTTCATGCCGAGCATGTCCAAACATACGCTGTTCGGGTCGGCCAAATAGACGACGCGTTGCGGACTGGTGAAACCGTGACGTTTGCGATAACGTTCCAGCACGTTCACTCCCGTATCATCCTTCATCCAAAAATGGATGATACGGGAGTCGCGCCCCCAGATTTTCGGACTGGTGGTCTCGCGTGCGCTGATTGCCCACTGGCTGATGCCATGGGTGAGCACGGTCTTACCGGAACCGGCCTCGCCGTTGATGGCGATACCGCCGAACAGTTGCGACGGGTCAAGATAACAGTTACGTCCCGTATCATCCTTCCCAAGGAAGATTCCATCATGCGACAATACTTCCGGAACGGGATGCAACTCCTGTTTCATCGCCACTCCCTGAGTGACCGGAGTGAACACGGAGCTTACGATAATCGGAGGAAGAATCAACGTGGTACGTTGCGCACCATAAGCCGACACGCGCTCCTTATGAGTTCGCACGCCAAGACGGGTCTGATTATCGGACTCGTTCGCGCCACGGTCGTTCGCAATCGCATAATATCTGCGTGGCGTTTGGAAAATGTCATCCCACAACGTCCAATTCTTCCAACGGATGAACGCGAAGACAAGAAGCGGAACGAAAAGAATCGGAATGAATGTCGGAAGCGGAAGCAACCCCAACAGCAGGTAAAGCATGAGCGCCACCGCTCCACCGGCAATCTGAGGTCGCGGAATGTAAACGAACGGAATGCACGACAACAGCATGAGGAACAGGAACACGACCAACGTCACAGCAAGCAACGGAAGCGCGATTCCGAAACCCCAAGCGGAATGGAACAATGGGAAAACCCCATCCATCACGTATCCTCTTGCAAGACCGCACACACTCCAAATCACGGACAACACTTCCAACAGCATGCTGACGAACAGCAACCCGAATTTCGGACGGCTCGCATGACTGGACATGTTGGATATGAGCGGGCAGATGATTTGACCAATCTTCTGCGCAAGCTGTCGGTTACGCGAAGCCTGACGGCAACCGAAACTCACACGGGCGCACATCGTGTTGGTCGAAGCAAGTTCGCTTGAATCCTCGACCGCATTGTATTCGTCGCTAATCCAATTACGAATACGAATCTGCTCGAAGTATCCCTGATTGCGAAGCGTGACGCTCACGTAACTGTCCGGCGGCATGACCTTCTCGATGCTTGTACGAACACCGGAATAGTTCGTCCGCATTTTCTCCATGTTGCTTTTCGAGTTCAACCGGGCACGGAACGGGATGAGAGGATGCGCCGCACTGTTCACACCGTCCGGCAACACCGGCCCGTCGTCGTCTTCGACCAATTTCGCGTCGAATCCAGCCAACTGTCCGGCGTTGACGATTCCCTCGCCGTCACCGTAAATGTATTCCTTGACCGGCTCCTCGCCCTTCTTGATGAGGAGCAGTGTGCATCCGTCCAGTTCGGCGGGAATGCTCTCCACTTTCGAACGTTGCTCGTCCGGGTCTAACTGTTGCAACGTTCTGGTTATCTGATACCAGTTCGGATTACCCATGTTTTACCTTCCTTTCCTTTTTTGTTTAATCATTCGTGCCCTGCTGATACAACTGCGCGTATGGGAAACCTTCCGGCTTCTGGAAAGTGGAAAGCCTCTCACGTAACGACAATTGGAGAAGCCACGTCGTCATCCGGACGGTTTTCTCCTTCGACTCCAAAGCCCAACCCAAAGTCACGTAACCATCGTTCACACTCGAATCATCGTTGATGGCCTCCCGCATGACGCGGATTGTTTTGTTCGCAACACGTCGGGAAGTGTTGAACATTATCGAATCCAACTGCCAGAGTCGTATCTTCCGTAATGCGGGAACACGTTGCATGTTCGCCATCAGAAACGGAATGACCAAATGTCTACGTCCCGTCTCACATAATGTCTGAACCTGTTGCAAAGCCCGCGCACGTTCCAATCTTGCTACATCCAACGCGTCCTGCGTCTGTTGGAATGATTCCTCAGTGGAGACCATCGCAATCCTTTCCAATGAAACCGTAGAAACCGCCACGGTACGCTTCCGGCATCGTCCAACCGGAAACGTCCCAACCCCAATCCTTCTTTATGATGTCTCGCGTCACGTCCCAACCCCATTCGCTGACTTTGCGAACGTCACGAACTTGCGGAGTGTATTGCGCCCACTCGTCGGAGAAAATGTTGCGCCGTGTTCCACTCATATCCGTATAGTCACCGAACCTGTCGGTCGGCATCCCATGCTCGAACCATTCGTCCCAGACCGCGATTCCCATTCGTTGCGACACGGTCGGATTGCCCACTACCATTTCCGTCATGCCTTGCGTGCGTTGTATCACCGCGTTGAACGATTCGTAACCTTCGTTTGCCTTCGGTATCTGCAACCATACGCAGATGAGTCCGCGACGCTTCATCGGAGAATAGGCGAGCATCTTAGCCCAGTTCTGCATCTTCTTATCCAATTCGCTGTTGGACGTTTGGATTTCGATACCCGCCAACACATTGTTCCGGCACAACGTCACCACGTCGGTCGCGCAAGCCTTGCCGACCTTCGACTCGGCAACAGCCTGTGGGTCAACGCTACGGAATTTTCCCCAACCATCACCGGATGAGAATTTCACACGTGAATCGCGTGCCAACATCAATCCCGTGTGCGCCGCATAAGTGTTATGCCGAACATGGAAACGATTCCCCGCGTAATAGGAAACTGCCATCGTCTCACGCATCCACTTTTCCATCCCGTACAATTTCATCGCACGGTTGATAAGACGTGGACTGTTCGACGGTGAAAGCCAAACATGATTCACGGTCTGACCGTACAATCGTTCCGCCTGACTGAAACCGACGTTGATGATTCCCAAACGGTTCATCGCACCATACAGGTTCGGTTCGTCCCGCTCGAAAGCGGGAGCGCCTTTGATGGAAAGTCCCGCACGTAGTTGGTCAACCGTGCATGTCTTCCACGTGAACAATGCTCCGAGGATACTCGAAACGAGTTCGCTGTTCGCTTTCACCATTGTCTCCGCGAACAGTTTGTTCGCAACGAACCACGGGTGGGTCTGCGCGAACAATCCGGGATGCTCCATCTCGAACATGTCGTTGCCTTTATACCAGTCGGCAATGCTTCCGGTCTTCCAAAGATTCTCGTCGTTCGGGTCGAAAAGAAAACGGTCATCGAATGTCACTTACGCCCACGACCTTTCTTTCCTTCACTGTTCTTAACGTTCGGATTGAATCTTTCCGGATTGAAACCACGGTCGGGCAAAGCCCAGTTAAGAATGTTCTCCCTAGCAAAAGCAAGACCGGGGTCATCCCATCTGACATCACCGTTGGCGATATGGTTGCTTGCCTCGACCGTCTGATATTCGGTTCCGAGAAACGTTCCGTATCTCGTATAGTCGAGTCGTCTGTAACCTTGCAGTCCGACCGGAACAGTGTCCTTGATTCCGATGAGTTCCTTCGGAAGATGATGCTCAGCCAAGGCCGTCAGCAGATTCAACGCGTCAATCTGCGTCTGCCTTCCAGCCTTGACGATAACCAGACAAGGGTCTCCCGATTGAATGTATGGAAGCAGTAAACCGTTGGCGATATTCTCCCTATCATCCAAATCGTCCGCGCTGATTCGGTCAAGGTCAAGCACGACGAAATCCCACAGTCGGCGTGCCGCTTGGATGTACTGACGGTATATCTGCCAGTCCACTCCGACGCCTGCTGGAGGTGTGAAACAGATGTCGTATGGAACCCCAAGGTCACGTCCTCGATTGGCTCCGACCTGCACCTGCATGCCCGGTCGCCAGTCGGCTATCGTATGCAATGGCTTGTCCTGTCTCGGGTCGAAAAAACTACGTTGGCTGGACTGTCTGATGTTCCCGTCGATGAGCAGAACACGCAATCCGGCTTGCGACGCACGGTCTGCCAACTGTCGGCTGGACGTGGTCTTCCCCACTCCTCCGGTGTTGGATGTGATGGGTAGGAGAACCGCAGTCTCCTTCACTTTGTTTTGGAGGATATCGACTACGAGACGCTTGTCCGCAAGCTGGATTCCCCAATAAGTCCGTGCGAAATCAGCCACGCTCATGCGTAACATCTGTTCGCTCATGCCCATGGCTCCAACCGGTATCTGACCGGTGTTGCACCAGTAGACCATGTATCCGGCGTTGGCTATCGGAAGCCAGTTTCCAGCCCTGTCGGTGAAGATGATTCCTTTGAACCCGGAGGGCACCGGATGTCTTACCAGATAGTCGGCCTGTGCTTGAATATTGTCTGCGGCGGGCACCTGCCAACGCATGTTTCCGGCTCTCGTAAGGGCCTTTTTGATGGTTGTGAGAAGCCCTCCGGAGCCGATTATCAGGGAAATCGTTCGTTTTTCCAATAAGACCGCCTCCTGATGGGTCATGTTCCGTTGTTTTCATCGGAACGTTTACGGTTTTGTCCGAGTTCTGGCATTTATAGTTTTTTGATATTTAGTTTTTTGTTGGTTTTGCTGTTGCTTTTTTCATTGCATTGGCTGTTCCTGTATTGATGTTACCTTGTTTTGATTGTCGTTGACCTTGTTAGTGAGACTATTGACCTTTTTGTTGTTTTTGTTGTTGTAGTGGCTGTTGGTTGTTGTTTGTGCTGGTGCTGGTGCTTGGCCTGTTGCCTTGTGGTGCTGTTGCTTGGCTTTTCTTGTTTCTTGGGGTGTTTGGTGCTGTTGTTCTTCTGTTTTGTATGTCATATGGGTTGATGTGCTGTTCTTTTGTGGATGGTTGCGTTGCTTCTGTTGTTTTCATACGTTGTATTCCCGATTTAGGGGTAGGTGTTTCTTCTTTTATTGTCCTGTTCTTCTGTTGCTTCTATTTGATTAAGATTGCTGCTCTTATATTCTCCTTTTCTTCCTTTTGATTTTTCTTTTCTTTCTGATTTTCTTGGTTCTTCTTTTTTGATGTGATGGTGTTTGGTTTCTTTTTCTGATTTTTTTGGTGGGTAGTGCTTCCTTTCTTTTAGTCTTTTTGATTTTTGGTTTTTCTCTTTTCTTTTTTTGAGTCTGCTATTCATGTTGACCTACCGGCGTGGACTGGATGGTTTTCATGGTTTTTCTGATAATGGTCGGGTGTTGTTCCTTTTTTTTCATATTTGTTGGGGACTCTTTTTGGTTCCGCTTTTCTGTTGGAACTACCGGCGCGGGCGGCGCGGGGAATTGTTTTTCCCGTTTTCCCCGTTTAGGGATGCTGTCGGGCGTTACACTCGTGAATTGAAAATACAGAACACCTCGTTCCGACTGTTAACAGCCTGTACGACCGGAGTGTTCGCTGGATATGACGAAAGAAGGTATGATGCCAGACTTCACCAATTGGGGATTCAACAACAACCAGCAGTCGGAGCAGGACAATGGTTACGGTTCCGACAATTATGCTGAACCGGAGCAGTCTTCTGTCGAGGAGTCGCAGACGGAATCCGATTCTCTTAATCAGGAGAGTTCGGAGTCTGTCGCTGACGTGTCCGCACCGGCTGATGGTGAGGATGTGAACGTGGACGCTGAGTCCACTGAAACCGAAGACAAGCCGAGGGGGAAGGGTAAGGGCCGTTCTAATCGCAAACCGCGTGAGAAGACCATGCCGCACATCGAGGAACAGTTCGGCAAGAAGCTGATTCCTCTTGTCAAATCGTTGGATGACGAGCGTGTGGTTTCTCTTGCCAAGGCGTTGACCGATACGAAGAAGAGCACTCCGGAAGCAGTGCTGGACGCATTGACCGAGCCGAAGAACCAACGTCGAATCTCCGAGTTCGCGTCCGCGTTGGAAGGGTTGGCTACAGCCGAGCCGGGCATGATTGCCGCAGAGGTGACGTTGGTGTTCGCGCAGGGCAAGGATATGACCAACCTGCTGTTCTCCGTGCTGAACGCGGTTGCGCCGGAGAAGAATTTCGGCCGTCCGGTTGACGACCAGTCTCCTGCCGGAATGCGTAAGAACCTGAGCAAGATTGTCGATAATTGGGGTGACGGTGTTGACCTTTCCGTTATCGATGAGCTGAAAATCTGAGTTCCCGTTCCGACATCATTGAGGGGAGTCGGCCTTACGGTCGGCTCCCCTCTTTTCAAGCTTGGACTATTGTCTGCGACGTAATCTCAAAGCGTCTTCGGACGAGTACACTCCGAACGGGCTGATGGTCACGCTGTATTTCGTTATACGATACGTCCACTCGTTCTGACTGTCGTTTAACTCCTTGAATCTATTTAGAAGATTCTGCTTGGAGAGACTTTGCCTGCTTGCTGGAAACAGTGATGGAAGGTCTGCCCGTTCGATGATGAGCCTATGGTCGTTCGGACAATACAATGCCGCCAATACGAGCAGGTCTATCGCTATGGCGCTACCCGCGTTGGGGTACAGACACTTCAACGGTATCTGCCGGACGTTCCTTGTCATCATTTTTACGAACGGTTCCGTGAACGTGATTTTCCGATGCTCGATAGTGAGACTGTCGGCGGTGATTTCGGTGTGTTCGACCGGCGTGACTTTGGCTCCGTCCGCTCCGGTGAACTGGATTGACGAGAGCATGAGAAGCTGGTTTCGGACGGTAGTGCGTCCGTCTCCTCCACTGTTCAACCCGCATTTGTTGGCGAGGAAGAAGAAGTCGTCGCCGATGGTGAGCGTGCGGGTTTCCGCATCCCATTCGCGGCTTGGCGTGTTGATGAGAGTGGTGATGATTATGCTTAACAGTCTCGGTACTCTACCGGAGAAACTGTTCTTGGTTTTCGCACGATAGGGTGCGAACAGCGGATAGGATTCCGCGGTGAGATAGCCGATATCGTAGCCGAGTATCGTATGATAGTCGGCTTTCAGGGTCTCCAGCCCATAGGTTCCTTCGTTCATTGTGTCTCCTTATAAAAATGACGGGCGTGTGGTTCCGTCGATAACACAATGATACCCCCAGTATTGTGAGGTCGGATACCAAAAGGTGCCGGTTGACAGCATCGTCCACCGGCACCCTGATGGGTTACAAGTCTTTCCTATCCGGCTTTGAACCGTTCCCATCCGTATCGGGTTTTTTATCCCTACCCACAGGTCTACGAAGTCCAGAACCGGATTGTCCGGCCACACGACGTTCCAATCGAAGCTGGTACCGAATCTTCTCCAAGGTCTTCGACGTGTCAGTGATGTTCCCTTTACGGGCTTCACGAATCCACAGTTGACAACCCCGGTCGAGCATGGCGACGTCGGATAGTTTCGGTTGCCTTCCGGAACGTTTCAGTGACTTCGCCGGTGTCTGGTTTTGGTGTTGCTCATCGTCGCACATTCCGCCCACCTTTCCTTTTCGCTGGGGTGGGCGAGCTGGTGTTGCGCCCACTTTCTCGCTTGTTTCATAGCGGCTTTCTTGCCGCCGTTGAGAGTGTGGGCAGTACCGTTCGCAATGGGAGTGAAGAATCCTTCATCTTCCACTTCGGCGCTCCACAGATATGACATGAAACCGTTTCTGCGGACATTGATATCGAACTTGTATCCGTCACGGTTCACTGGTTGGAAACCTCCATCTTCAGAGAGTTGAAAGCATTGACGAACAGGTCGGTCGGAATGGTTTCCGAACCGGAAATCAAAGTCTTGCGGGCCAGATTGTCCACGGTTTGGATAAGCAGGGCCGGACTAACATCTTCTATGTCGATGTCGAGCGGTTGAACGTCGGCTTGGATGTTCAACTCCTTGAGTCGGTGCATGATGATGAGTTTTGAAGTCGCCTTGTCCGGTAGTGTCATATGAACCCGGACGTCGAACCTACGCCATGCGGCACGGTCTATAAGACTGCTCATGTTGGTGGCGCAGACGAGAATGCAATCATCTGGTAGCGTGTCGATTTTCTGGAGTATGAGATTGGTGGCTCGACGCATTTCGGCAACGTCATGGGAGTTGTCGCGTCGGGCAAGAAGCATGTCGCATTCGTCCACGAACAGGAGCTTTCGTTCCACGTGTAGCCGGTCGAACACCAAGGCGATATTGGTTAACGTCTTACCGAGCCGACTGCTGATAACACGGTCTGCACGAAGAATAACACCGTCCAGTCCAAGTCTCTCCGACAGGATGGAAGCAAAGGTGGTCTTACCCGTGCCGGGCGCTCCAGTGAGCATGATTCGATTACGGGGAGCGAGATTATGCGCTGTCAGAACATCCAGTTTCTTATACTCGGCAACCAGTCCGTCCAACAGTTCCCGCACGGTCTTATCCCACACAGGCTTATGAGTACCGTCCGGTGGGAGCAACGGTTCGGTCAACCCGTCAACCGGTGCCAGACTCGCATTGACAGCCAGTCCCTTCTCTCGTTCCGATTCCGCCAGCCGACGTAGATTCGTGGTGTAAGCGGTCGGCTTGGCTTTCTCCACCGAGTCGGCCAGCAAGTCGATTTGCTGGGACAGTTTCAAATGGTCTCCGTTGCATGCGGCTCTGACCAGTCGAAGCATTTCCGTGCTGTTTAACATACTGACCTTCCTGCTTTCTGAAAATGATTCTTGTCAATAAACGTTATGGTCAATGTTTGAGAAGTAGAAGGAAGTATAAATACGGCAGTCTTCCAATTATTTGAGAGAGGAACCGTAGACGATGATGGAACCCACCGAAACCGACAACACCAGCAGTGACACGACGGTCATCAGCCGATAGTTGAACAGGTCTGAACGGGATTTCTCGTCAGGCATCCGACTCATTCTTCCTATCGACAGTCGAGCGTAATGCACCAGCGCGGTCAAGCTCAACGCCGACAATATTATGAGAGAAACCATGCAACATATCTGCTCTTTGGAATACATCAGGCGCCTTTACGAAGCCACAAATCTGGATGGTCGAGATACGGGTACAGTTCGGGAATCTTTCGCACAGCTTCCCGAATCCAACCGTTCTCGCAGATACGTTCTAAATAATCTAATGGCTTGCGTTGCAGGGACTTCGACTTGGTGTTCCGTGCCTTGTGGATTGCTTCCACAGCCTTCTTGTTCGCCTGTTGGAATGTGATTTTCCCTTTGGCCTTATCGTCCGAAATGGTTTGCAACCTTGCCATCAGACGGTTGATGGTAGCCATATCCATGGCGTATGGGCGAGCCGGAATGGCTGTTCTGCTTATGTCTTCCTTGCCGAATCCGTTGCCGCTCAAACCGTTGCCTTCCTTTCCTTTTTACGGCTATGGTCTCGATGTTTGCCCCACCGTTCCGGGCAGTCCAAGTCCGGGTAAACCAAGCCCATCTCGTTTGCCGCTTCACGAATCCAACCGTTGGTGCAAAGCTTGCAGAGTCGTACCATGGGGCCGCTCGTGGCGCGTGGCATTCCTCCGTTGGTGGTCGCCACCGCGTCCACGGCGAGATGGTTCGCCTCCTCATATGAGATTGTTCCGTCGCTTTTACCGTCGGCTATCTCCCACAATCTTTTACGCAGGTTGAAGAGCTTCTTGGCCTTCTCGAACGTTGGATGGTATGTCTGTATGGTTTCCGGCATTGTCCTGTCCGAATACTCCTTTCAGTGTTGTCCACTGTGCTCGGATTGCGTTTTTCAGGTCAGAGTCCGGCCTGTTGGAAACGGCCAATCCAATATTTGTAGTCGGCGTCCGCATACGCTTTGTTGCATGTGGTGAGAATTTCCTGATATCGGACTTGAAGGTCGGGTTGGTATCGTTCAGTGGACTTCGGGAGCACTGTGGTCATGGCCCCATGGTTGAACAGCAACACCTCACGGTCAGCGGCCTCGTGTTCGAGTTTGCGGTCGATTCCCTCAAACCATTGGTGTACCTCGTCGTCGTTTGGCAGTCGGCCTTCGCCAATCATTCTGCTCATGGTGTCCTTGAGGCTGAGTAACGCGTCCTGCATGCGTTCGTTTTTGAACAGGAGTCGTTCCACTTCGGTTCTCGGCTCTCGTTCGGTGTTGTTTTTATCGTCCATTGGTTTCCTTCGTTCTTGCGAACATGCCTATGCCCCAGTCCGTTCGGGCTGGGGCATTCCTTTTTGTTTTTAGGCGTCGAGTTTCTTGATGAAGTGAGCGAACAGTGCGGTGGAGCTGAGTAGGAATGTGATGCTGGTGATTGCCATTACCACGTGTCCGTAATCCTGTCTCCACATGAGGAGTGCGCTGACGATTGTGATGAGTGTCAGTGTCAGGTTGATGTTGTTTTCCGTCTGCTTGCTCATGGTTTCTTCTTTTTGTTCTGGCGTGTTGGGGAGGTGTGCGACTCCCCTTTTTTGTGGACGTTTCCAGTATAACAAAGGGTGTGGTCGAACGCAAATCATCCGACCGCGAATCCCCGAACGGTTGCACACCCCCACCTAGTGTGTTAAGCTGACCTCGCCCACACAAAACATTCCACAGGAACGGGAAAGACCACAGAAACAATGAGCGCAACCAAATACGACAACGGCAACACATCCGCACTTCAAATCGTCGGCAACGAGGGAACCAAGCTCACCATCCTCCAATCCCCCAGCTTCGGCAAGGAACTCATGTTCACCATCACCGACAGCGGCACCGCGACCAGCGTCGTCGTCAACGATATAGAAACCCTCCGCAAAATCAGAGACTTCCTCAACGAAAGCATCCGCTGGATGGAAGCGTGAACCATGGTCGAAGACACCGTTTGCACCATCGGCGTATATGGTGGCCGACAGCCGTCCATACTCGTCAATAACCATCTCGTCTACGGTCGGATGCCTGACTCCGAAACCCAGCCGGACATCATCGCGGACGTTCCGAAGAACAGGCTCGTTGCCGACCTCAACCCAGCCTCCGACGGCATGACGGACAGTCCCAGACTTCCGTTGGAACTGTTCGCCGCATGGCTCGCCAACGGTGACGTGGGCATCAGTTCGCTCGCCATCGTGCAACGGCTCACCGGAATCACAATGACCGTGAACGGCACGCGCGAACATGGTTGCGAGGATACTCCGAAAGACCCCGGAGACCTACGTCGGATACTCGGAATGTTCGATATGGTGCCAGTCGCACGCGCCTATCTGAGTCTCATGCGCGACGTGTCGGAAGACTGGAAGAACATCATCGACCATTGGGGCGAACTTGAAAAACAGTATCGGCAAGAGGAGCACAATCCATCCGGTTGCGCTCCAAAAACCTACCGGATGCTGGAACGATTGAAGGACGGAAATCATGCCTAACAAAGACATCAAAACCGAACCACGGTTCATGACCATGATTCAAAAAGACCTCCAGCCAGTATGCAAGGCGTTGAATCTCGACGTTGACTCGTTCGCCAACGCGCGAACCGTGTTCATCGACCGTGACAGCGTAGGACGGATTCTCTCCTACATGAGCGACCATGAAATCAACCCCGAATGGTACGGCCTCCTGCCTGATAATCTGTTCGTCGGAACCGGACTGCCAGTCCTCACCGGCGTCGAAGGAGAATACTTCGCCCGTATGACCGGACGGAACCTCACCAAGAAAGTCGCGGCGAAAACATTCATCGCGGATATGGAAGCCTACTGGCTGAGCAAGGACAATCTGAAACGGACTGACGGTACGAAAGGCAACGGAACCACGCTCGGTTTCGGACGTTGCCCCGGAATGCGTGAGGCCAGCCGATACAACGAACGCATCTTCAAAAGCAACGAATACGAGTACACGAATCCCGTGGACGAGTATGGCATCGACACTGTTTCACGCTACCGTCAGGTCGGTGAAATCTACAATGAGGTCGGCCAATGCTTCAAGGGAATGGCACAGGCGCGTACTCCCCTCGCACCATTCGTCTTCCTTACCCATAAGGAATACGAGGGCGGACTGGACACGGTTGTGAACCACTGCCCATACATCACCCATTCGGACGCCACCCGCATCATCGACGGAATGAAACAGTTCCCTCCGAAACGTAGCGTGGACAGGTTCATGCTCGCGTTCACCATGACCGCGTTCGCGTTCGCCATGAATCAGGTCGAGGAATCCGAACAGTACGAGACGGTCGAAGTGAAACCACCGAAAACCGAAATCAGACGTCATTCCGGCGCTCCGAAAACCACGTTGCTTATCCATTTGAAACCGGAAGAGCCAGCACCCAAGGCCACGCCAGCCTACGCCAGTGAAACCGACGAATACGATTGGGACAGCATCACCGGACGGGTCGAAACCATCACACCGGACGTTGCCAAGGAAATGCTCGGCGTGAACACCAACAACCGCAACGTGAGCCGCACACAGGTCGAACTGTTCGCCCGAACCATGGCGCAGAAGGCTTGGAAAATGAACGGCGAAGCCATCAAATTCAGCAACACGGGACGCTTGTTGGACGGACAGCACAGGCTCCTCGCATGCGTCGAATCCGGTGTTCCGTTCCGCACTCTGGTCATTCGCGGACTGCCCGAAGACACGCAGGAGACCATGGATGCGGGCAAGAGCCGCACCATGGCTAACGTGCTCGAACTGAAAGGCCGTAACAACGCCAAACAGCTTTCCACCGTGGCCCGTTCCATCTATCTGAGCGAACAGTTGGGTGTGGAAGCCGCATGCGTCAACAACATGTCACCGACCCGAAATGAACTGCTGACGTTCATCGAAAGCACTCCGCAATTGGAGGATACGCTACGACAGGCCAGCACGTTCTACACGAAAAGCAACCATCTCATGTCCACCAGCATGGCCGCGCTCCTCTACTGGACGTTCAACGAAATCGACGGTGAGGCGTGCGAACGGTTCTTCGACATGCTCGCCTCCGGCGCTAACCTTGACGAGGGAAGCCCCATTCTCGTACTCCGCAACACGCTGTTCGACATCAACAAGCGTGGAGCGCACAGCGACCGTCCAACCCGCCGACGCATCGTCGGAATCACCATCAAAGCGTGGAACAAATGGCGTGAGGGAGCGACCGTGAAACTCCTCAAATTCTCTCCGAACGAACAGTTCCCGGACGCAATCTGAACCAGAAAGGAACAAGCCAAACATGGCTAAAACAGAAAGCCACTCCCCGTCGAAACTTCTGACCACAGAAGAGGCGATGGCATTGACGAAAAAGCCGGAAGTCATCAACGTTTTGAAAAACAAGCACGGATGGTGGGTAATCTTCACCACCCAATTCCAAGACGAAGTGACCCTCCGATATCTACAAGGGGAACGTCCCTCGGAGATATTCCGCAGTCACAATCTCGGGCCGGAAGTCCTCGGATACAAGCGCATAGAACGTTGCGTATACCGGTGGGTCAACCATCCCAGCAAATCCCGCGTCAAACGTTGGCAAACGGAACATCGCCTGTATGAGACGTTGAACAAGAATCAGACCAACACCGGCAAGAAGGAGAACAACGACAAGTGAGCGTCCCCACACCAATCCACAAGGACATGGCCGAGCAAGTATTGTTGGGGGCCATGCTTCAAGACGCGGAAACGTTGGACAAGGTCATCAGCCAACTTTCCGAAGAGGACTTCTACCAGCCGACCAACCAAACCATCTTCCATAATATAAAGGAACTGGCCGCAGACAATAACCGTGTGGACGCGCAAATGCTGTCCTCGCACATGATGGACAACGGACAGTTGGAACAGGTCGGCGGCATCGACTACATCGCCCAGCTTGTCGGCTCCGCACCCACGTCGAACAACAGTGACTATTTCATCAAGCAGATTCGTGACGCGGCCATCCTCCGCCACATCAACGTGGTCGGACAGCAGTTGCAACAGATGAGCAACGTATCCGACGCGTCAGCCGAAGACGTGCTCAGCAAATCGTTGGAGGCCGCGTTCTCGTTGGAGGATTCAAGCCGTTCCGAAGACGACGAGTTGAAGACCGCATACCGCCTGTCCGACGAAATGCTCCAACAGTTGGATGAAATGTCACAGAATCCGAACGAGTTCGGAACACCCACCGGCTTCCGTGACATCGACGCGTTGACGCACGGATTGCAAGCCGGACAAATGGTCATAGTCGCGGGCCGTCCGGGCATGGGCAAGAGTACTCTCGGCATGGATTTCGCGCGTAACGCCGCACTTCACAAGGGTCTGCCGACTGTGATTTTCAGTCTGGAAATGGGCGGTCACGAACTCATGCAACGCATGTTCGCAGCCGAAACAGGCATCCGTCTCGCATCGTTCCAACATCCCGAGAATCTGAACTCGAATGATTGGAACAAACTCAACGCGCTCTGCCATCAGGTCGAGAAGGCACCATTGTGGGTTGATGATTCCGCCATCATCAACATGAGCACCATCCGTGCGAAATGCCGTGCTCTCAGCCGCAAGGTCAACGGGTTGAAGCTTATCGTCATCGACTACCTGCAACTCATGTCCTCCGGTAAAACCGTCGAGAACCGTCAGCAGGAAGTGTCGAACTTCTCCCGCCAATGCAAAATGCTCGCCAAGGAACTGCAATGCCCCGTGGTCGTGCTCTCCCAGTTGAACCGTAATGCGGAACAACGTGCCGACAAAAGACCGGAACTGTCCGACCTACGTGAATCAGGTTCCATCGAACAGGACGCCGACATGGTGTTTCTCGTGCATCGTCCCGAATACTACGACCGTGAGGAACGTCCGGGCGAAGCCGACGTGATTCTCGCCAAACATCGCAACGGGCCTACCGAAACGTTCAATCTCGCGTTCATGGGCGAATGCTCCAAATTCGCGGACATGGCCGCAGACTTCGAAAACGAGTTCTGAAACAAGTTCTGTCATAGTGGGTACGCCCACAAAAAAGAAAGGAAAAGTCAATGCCAACAACATTGATAATCGTCGCGGCAGTGGCGATACTCATCATCCTGCTCGCGACCGCAAGCTACAAGGTCTGCCCCGCCGACCGGGTAATGGTCATCACCGGGCCGGGTGGACGACGCTTCGTTTCCGGCGGAAGCGCGTTCATCATACCGTTCATCATGCGCGTGGACTGGCTCTCCCTCGGAGCGGTGCAGTCGCTCCTGAGAACCGACACGCCGATTCCGACGAAGGACGCAATCCTCATCGACGTGAACGCCGTCGCGAACTTCCAGATAGCGTCCGAGACCATGACCGTGGACGAGAACGGTAAACAGGTGAAGGCGTTGGAGAACGCCGCCAAGAACTATCTGAACCAGTCCAAGGAGCGAATGGAGAAGGACGTGACGCAGGTGCTCTTGGGCAAGCTGCGCGAGGTCATCGGCAAGACCGAGTTGAAGGAGCTCATGGAGAACAGGGACACGTTCGCCGCGACCGTGGCCGAATCCGCCCGTGTGGACATGGAACGGCTTGGCCTTCAATTGACCACGTTCAACATTCAAGACTTCACCGACCGTCAGAACGTCATCGCCAACATGGGCGCTGAAATGGCCGCCGAAATCAGCCGGAATGCGAAGCTCGCGTCCATCAACGCGGAACAGGATGTGGCCGTCCGTCAGAACCAGCTCGACCTGAAACGAGCCGAACTCCAATCCATCTCCGACAAGGCGCAGGCCGAGGCAGACGCGGTGAAGGGCATCACCGCCGCCGAACAGTCCAAAACTCTCAAAGTCAAGGAGCAGGAGGCGGAAATCGCCGCCGCCGAAAAGAAGGCAGTCCTCGAACAGAAGAACGCCGAAATCGAAGAGCAAAAACTGAACGCGACCATCCGCAAGAAGGCCGACGCCGACAGATACGCCGCCGAACAGCAGGCCGACGCGCAAGTGTACACGACCCGCAAGCATGCGGATGCGGAACTGTATCTACGCCAGCAGGAGGCTCAGGCCATCCAATCCACAGCCGACGCGGACGCGCACGCGACCGAAGTCAAAGGCAAGGCTGAAGGTTCCGCCGCACAGGCGAAGGGTGTAGGCGAAGCCGAGGCAATCCGCGCCCAAGGCCGAGCCTACAATGCGATGAACAACACGTACATCCTCGCCCAACAGTACATTCAGATTCTCCCCGACATGGTTCGAGCCGCCGCCGAACCGCTCACCAAGGTTGACCACATCACCATGTACGGCGACGGAAACAGCACGAAGCTCGTGGGCGACACGGTGAACAGTGTGAGCCAGTTGAGTGAGGGATTGTCTCAATCCTTGGGCATCGATTTGAAAGCCTTGCTGAACAGTATGGTGGCCGGTCATGCCGCCGGTTCCGCACTAGGTGAGAAAGGTTCCGAACAGTCCGGAAACTAGCCTGTTCAGGGATATGTTGGAGGGTATGGGAAGCCATGCCCTCCTTATTTTTAAGGGCTGAAAGCATTCTTTCAAGGTTTTTAATGAGGGTGCGTGCGGTATATTAGGAATGTAATCCGATATTGACCCCGTTCGATGAATGAACGTGCGCCGGGTCTAGTAAGGAAAGGAAAACAAAGGTGAAAACCAAAAACCTGTTGAAGGCAACGGTCGCCACGCTTGTGGCCGGTGCCATGGGTTTGGCTGGAGTCGGCTCCGCCATGGCGGCTGATACTCGTGTTGACGCATCCAAGCTTGGTGCGGCTGCTCGTCAGACGTTGACCGTCGCTGCTAATGGTGATATTAGCAATCGCACGTTGAAGGCTGTGCCGCTCGCCTACTATTCGTATGCGCAGACTGATGGTACTAATATTACCGGCTTTGACCTGATTGACGCGGGCAAGGCTTCTGCTATTGCTGACGCATTGACTAAAGCCAGTATTGACACTAAGTCCAAGAAAGACCAGACTGCCGGATACGACTATAATGCGTCCAATCCGATGGTGTGGGTCGTGCAGAATCTCCTTGATTCCGAGAACAGTCCGTGGGCTGGCAAGCTTCGTGACTTCATCGACCAGTTGAAGAACGAGGCCGCTGTCACCGGCGACAAGGGCACCGCGTTCGCCAAGGGCGCCGACGCCAAGCATATGACCGCTTCTGTCCGTCCGGGCGTGTACGCGGTCGTGGACACCACCAAGACCGGTCAGGCGTCCATCGTCATGTTCAACGGCACCGGCATCGATGGCAAGACCACGTTGAAGAACGGCGCCAAGACCTACACGCTGGGCACCGTGGACTATAAGGTACACGGCACCACCGTCACGAAGAAGATTACCGCCGCCGAAAACGGCACCGTCGAAAACAGTGGCGCGACCGCCGAAACCGCTATCGGCAAGAAGGTCAGCTTCGAAATGACCAGCAAAGTGCCGAACTGGACTGGCTACGACAAGTACTATTACGCCATCAACGATACGTATTCCAAGGGCCTGACTTATGACACGGCCAAGGACAACATGGTCGTGACCGTGGACGGTAAGACCCTCATCCGCGACACCGATTACAAGGTCACTACTGAGGATGGCAAGTTCCACATCATCTTCGCTCCGACCACCGGTGACTCCACCACCGCATCCGACATTGTGGCGATGAAAGCCAAGTTCCCGGTCGATGCCGCCGTTGACGTCAAGTACGGCATGTACGTGAACAAGAACGCCGTCTCCGGAACCGCCGACGCCAACACCAACGAGGTCGAATACTCGCATAATCCGAACACCGTCACCGACCATGAGACCACCCCGGGCCAGACCGACAAGGTGTACGTCGGCAAGTTCACCCTCACCAAGCACGACACGAACAACGTCCTGCTCGCCGGAGCCGAGTTCAAGGTGTACGAGGGCGACCAGACCACCACCCCGGTCAGGTTCGTCAAGTCCTCCGACGGCCTGACCTACCGCAAGGCCGACCTGACCGAGAGCACCGGCACCACCGACACCGTCACCAGCGTCGCTACTAGCAATGGCGTGCTCACGCTGACCGGCCTCGACGGCAAGTACACGGTCAAGGAGACAAAGAGTCCGTTCAACGGCTCCATCCTGCCGCAGTTCACCCTGACCATCAAGGTGAACCAGTCGAACGGCTCCTACATGCTCAGCCAGTTCGATAAGGACGCCAACAATCTGGCTTCCGAGAACGTTGACAAGATGGGTGTGACCGTCATCAACGCCCGCAACATCGCCGACATGCCGAAGACCGGTGCGGTCTGGCTGTCCATCTTCGGCGTGATGACCGTCCTGTTGGCTGGCGCTTCCGCCCTGCTGCTTCGTCGCAAGGCGTGAGATTGGAAGATTGGAATACTGCCGTATGAGAAAACTTTTCTGACCGTTTGACGGTTGGAAAAGCATGAAATGTTCCGCTTGGCGTGTCGGGAACCCAAATATCGACACGCCACCTTTTTAGATTCTTTATAACCGCATGGGAGGGGTTTTGGGAAAACATACGGCGAAACCGAAAGGCTTGGGAAATCGAGTCATAGCGGGACTTCTCTGCCTAATCCTGTCCGCCCTGTCCGGAACCATCCCATTCATTCTCATGATTTCGAACAGCAGCCAATCCAACCGGTTGACCGACTCCCACGCGCAAGCCGTGGAAAACATTGACGTGAAACGAATCGCCCAAGAGTATGCGGACGCGCAAGCCTACAATCAACGCCTATACGAGGAAGGCCAGCCCATTCTTGGTGAGGCGGAAGACCCTTGGACAGGCGTCAACAAGTCCGAAACGGACAACACGTATCGGAAGCAACTATCCACCCCCAAGGATGGGGTCATGGCCACCATCAAATATCCACGCTTGGGCATCAACCTGCCCATCCGGCATGGCACGTCGCAAAACGTGTTGGCCGCTGGAGCCGGACACTTATATGGTTCCAGTCTCCCCGTCGGCGGCAAGAACACGCATACTGTCATATCCGCGCACACGGGTTTGGCCGACCAGCTCATGTTCGACAAGCTACGCGGCTTCGGCAGTGAAGCCAAAAAAAGTGACGTCTTCTATCTGATAACCGCCGGACATACGCTCGCCTACAAGGTCACAAGCATTGATGTGGTAGACCCATCCGATTTCACCAAACTGAAAATCGTCGCCGGAAAAGACCTCGCCACACTCCTAACCTGCACGCCATACGGCATCAACAACAAGCGACTCCTAGTGACCGGCACGCGCACCAGCATGCCGCACCCCGCACCCAGACCCGAAAACGCGCCGAAAGACCACACGAACCAATGGCTCATACTGTACGTCGGCGGCTTCTGGCTTGCGGTAATCATCATCACCATTCTCATCATCCGTAGAAAAAAACCACGCAAAGAAGGAACACTAATGGGTATTCTCAAAAAGCATGTGGCACATCCGGTAGCATTATTGGCCGCAATCGCCACACTGGCATCCGGCCTGATATGCATGACCAATCCGGTAGCCTCTCCGAAAGCGCATGCGGACGAGTTGAAACCCGCATATGCTACTGCGAAAATCGTTAAGAAAGCCGACGGTACGGGGCATGGCACGAGTTCGCAAACGTTCGTGAATTCGAAGAACGGGTTCGCCACGGGCGATGATTCCCCTACCGATGGCGTGGTCGCATCCGGTGATACGGTCGAATATTCTCTCACGTTGAACTTCAACGCGGCGGGCAAGCGTACCATCAACGTGAAGTTCGACTTGGATGACGCGCCGTATTTGCAGACTGCTGACGGTGGTGGCTTCTGCCAGCCGGGACAACTCGTCACCGCGAAGAAAAACAGTGACGGCTCCTGCTCCTACACGGTTCCAGCCGGTGGCGTGGAAACCATGACCCAAACCTTCTATCTGAAAGCAAAAGACACGGGAGGCTTGGTCAAGCCGGGTCAGATTCCGAAAATCGTCGTCGCCCGCGAAGGTGGAACGTCAACCACGTATCGTACGGATGAGCTGACTGTAGTATCCGCTCCGGCGGCTGACTTGGTCATTGACAATGGCGGCAATCCGGTGAAAGGCCAATACTCGTATGAGCATCGTACTTATTGGAGTCAGAACACCGATGCGACCGGTGATTTCACTATTCGTACCGACGCGTTGACCTATCCGGGTTATTCGTCCACGAAGGGCGCGTCCACCAGCATCGATTGGACTACCAAAGTGGATATTTCCGACTTCCCGCAGGGCACCGTGTGGACTGTAGGCGGTCAGCGGATTACCCGTAACAGTGATAAAGAACAGTATTTGACCGTATCCAGTGGCAAAAACGGTACGGCGGCGACAATCAGCTACAGGATTCCCGCCGGAACCGACGCGCTCAAAAACATGAAAGAAGGAGACGTCAAATATTACGATGTCCACCTTGTTCCCGACGAAACCGTGTTCAGCGTCAAAGACGATAACGGCAACGCACTGTTGAACATGGGCAAGGGCGGCGAACCCGGCTGGAACATTGGACGGGACAAGAGCACCTACAACAAGGATACTGGTGCCCGCGTCGGCTACCCGTACGCGAACAATGACTGGTCACGAGCCATCATCCAACGGCTCAAGCCGACTCCAGCTGGCAAGATTCCACTGTTCGGCAAAGGACTGCAACGTCCTAACACTGCGTCCAAGACCATGTTCGACAAGGAGAATCTGACGTTCGACGCCGCCGAAGGCAAAGCCGACATCTACCATTACTATTCCGACGGTTCCGGCGACACCGTGTCCCGTGGAACGCAAGTCAAAACCATTTTGGAAATGTATGCGGCGAACGTTACTGCGGACAAGCTTAAAAACACTACGCCGACCATGCAGGATGAGTGGGATAATACGCGCATGCGGTGGGATGGAAGCTTGGAAGTCACCCAGAACGGTGCTCCGGTTTCCGACTACAAAGTTCAATGGGCTGATAGCAAAGACAATTGGCATGACGGGGAACCATCCGACACGGACGCTCCGAACGTCAAGAAGATTCGGGTGACGTTCAACCCCGACACGTTGACTTTAGGAAAGGGTGCGCCGAACGTTCAGGTCACGTTCAACACGCTCGCCATAGCCGACGTGTCCAAAGGCAATGTGGAAGCTTTGGATACGCTGACCGCATGGCTTACCGAAGACGATAAGGCGAGCGTCACCAATTGGGTGTGGATTGCCAAGCCGGTAGACCCGACCACCAGTATCGACATCAGTCTGAAAGCCTACGATGGTGAAGGCAATCAAGTGTATGCGAACAACAGTTCCAATCACCCGTCCGGAAGCGCAGTCGATTTGACTCCCGGCATGCGAGTGGATTATACGGTCACGGAACAGTTGCGCACCATTCTCCTGTCCAATACAAGCATGACGCCGACCATCACGGTGCCGAAACCGAAAGGCTTGTACAATCCGACCTGTGATGATTCGTTCTGGCAGATGAAAGTGGACGGGAATAATCTCGTGTTCACGCCACGTTCTGGCAAAGTCACGCCGGAAGTAGACCGTATGGGGTCGGCCACTTTGCCTGACCTGCATTTCAGTGGCATCGTATCCAATCTCGCCACCGGGACTGTCACCGCCAGTGCGAATATGAGCGTGGACGTTGACGAGAACGGCGCATTGCAAGCCCAAACCATCAAAAGCAATACGCCCAGCGTCCCATTCCCCGTCTCCAATGCGGAAACCAACAGTGGCATCATGCGTGTGAAGACCACGAAGGCTGAAATCGGTGACCCGCTTACTTGGGAGTTCAACGTGTACGGCAAGGGCGGCGGACATACCGGCACCATGGATAGCATGCTACTGCTTCCTGCGAATGGTGATGAGAAGTACGTGCAGGACAAGCTGGTCGAATATGAGCGTGGATACAGCAACTATCATGGCTCCTACGAACTGACCCAGCCCATCACGGTCAATATGGACAATTCGACCAGTACGACCGTCTACTATTCAACCACCACCGGAAAGAAGTCGGATAATCCGGCTGACTACGAGTGGAAGACATGGGATGAATTGTCCGCCACCGAGAAGAAGAACATCACCGCCATCCGACTGACCAGCACTGTCGTCGCGTCTGACGATAAACTGTCCTATTCGGCGGTGAACGGCACCATCACGCTCGCCCCATCCGACAATGTGAAAGACGACAAGTACACGCTGTGGCTTGGCCGCAACTATTATTCCGACGCTTCCGACAAACCGGCGGGCAACCAGCCGTGGCCTGACGTGGTGAAGGTAGTGTCCGGTAGTATCAGCGGCGCCGTCTGGTGGGATAAGGATGAGAACACGCTCATCGGTGACAGCGAGGAACGTATCGAAGGAGTGGAAGTCACCCTCGGCAAGCAGGATTCAAGCGGCGGCTGGCAGACCGTCAAAACGGTGAAGACCGATAAGGACGGACATTACGAGTTCGACCTGCTCCATTCCGGCACCTACCGCACTTCGGTGAAACGCAACACTGGCACCAGTACGGGTGATGGCGTGCAGACGCAGGTCAAAACCTACTATGGCAAGCTCGAAAACGTGATGAACACGCGAAGCTGGTCGAACAAAATCAAATCCAACGCGACAGACACGTCCGACAATATCAGCTTGGGTATCGGTATCGACCAGAAAAACGTGGACTACGGGTATGCGAAGCCAGACCCGAAAGCCACCGTGGACAAAACCGTCACAGGCACCAGTTGCACCGATACGAAATGCGTTATCAACTGGGATGTCAAAGTACAGAATTCTGGCACTAGTCGTTTTGACACGTCCAGTGTCGTTTCTGACCGTATGAGCGCTGATGTGCATGATGTTTCCGCTACCGCCGGTACGGTTTCCATCGAGTCTGGTGGTGCGAAGCAGGTTGCGACGAGTGGCGACCATAAGTTTGTGTTGACGAATGAGGGCTTGTTGTATGCGTGGGGTAATAACCAGTATGGTCAGCTTGGTTTCAAGCCTGACACGACGAATTCTGCGACTCCGGTGAACGTGAACAAGCCGACCATGGTCAACGGTGGTTGGCTGAAAGTCGCCGCCGGTGGCAAGCATTCCGCCGCCATCAGCACGGACGGCCACTTGTATACGACTGGTTGGAATGGTAGCGGACAATTGGGTACGGGTGATACGGACAATCGCTCCGAGTGGACGGAAGTCGCTTCTGATAAAACATTCATTGACGTGGCATGCGGCAACCAGTTCACCATCGCCATCGCCAGTGACGGCACTCTCTGGTATGCGGGCGTCGGCAAAACCTCATGGACTCAGGTCAGAGGCACATACAAGCAAGTCAGCGCGTTCATGGGCACGTGGACAGCGCTCACCGTGAACGGGGACGCCGTATGGTCTTATTTCGACAACAACATGTCGCCAGTCACATGCGAAACGAATGGCATCGTCCAAGTGGCGGTGGGTTATGGAGTCGTTTACATGCTCCGCGAGAACGGCTCGGTCATCGCAAGTTCAGACATGGCGAACGCGAGAACGCTGCACGACATCACCGCCATTAGCGGCGGATACAACACCCTGTACGCCATTGACAAGAACCATCATTTGTGGGCTATGGGTTGGAATGGTGACGGCCAGTTGGCTAACGGTCAGACCGGTAGTGAAACGTATTGGACGAACGGCGACGCCAGCAACAATAAGGATATTGTCAACACTCCGTTCGATACGGGCATCATCGCATCCGACGTGGCGGGCGGAGACCGTGACGTGCTCATTCTCGGCAAACAGGTCATGATTGCGGGCTTCGACCCGTATGGTGACGGTAAGACGGGTGGCGCACGTTCCACCGGTTTGAAAGGTATGGCAGTATCGTCCGACCCAACCGCCGTACCTGTCGAACCCGCAAGCGAAACCACTGAGAATGGGTTGACTACCCGCACCTACAATCTGCCATATTCGATTGAGCCGGGCGGTTACGTCATCTACCATTTCACCGGCACAGTTGACCGTGAGACCGCTGACATGACGGGCAAAGACCAGTCATACATCGACTCGTGGGTGAAAGAGCATACGAAGACCATCCTCAACCAAGCATGGTTCGACTCCGAACACACGCCATACTCGGGCACGCCACACGCAAGCGGCAAAAACAAGCCGAACACTCCGGACGCTACGAAACTCGACACCAACACGAATGATGTGACCGGCAATCCGACCTGCCGCACCGACACGGACTATACGGAGGAAGGACGCCAACACTGGTTCAGCACATCTGACGAGGATTCCTGCGACCAAGTCGGCACCATCATCACACCAACCACCACCGCGAAGAAACTCGGTTCCATCAGCGGCCTGTATTGGGAGGACACCAACAAGAACGGCATTCAAGATGAAGGTGAGAACACGCATTTCGCCGGTCAAACGGTCATTCTGACTGACGAGAACGGCAAACAGTTGGCAACCACCAAGACCGACAAGGATGGCAAGTACATTTTCGAACGTCTGGACGCGAACGGCAACAAATACCGTATCCAATTCACCAAAGTGAACCACCGGGACTTCACCACGCCGGATGTGGGAGACAAGACTACTGCGACGGATGAAAGCTCCACCGATTCGGACGCTTACACGGACGAAGACAACAAGCTGACCATTACCCTCACCCAAGATGCTCCAACCAAGGAGCATGTGAATGCGGGTGTCCTACCTGAAACATGGTTGGCGACCATGCCGCACACGGGCATGGGATTGCTGTTGCCGCTCCTCATGCTCGTCAGCATCAGCGGACTCGTCACGGCAATCATCCTCCTACGAAAGAAGGAACAGTGAAAGGAACAAGAATGGGCGAACACGCCACACAATCACATGGGAGCCGCCACATGGTTCGGCGGCTCCTCGCCACCCTCGCCATCATGAGCGCGGTCTGCGGAGGATTCCTCACCGGTAGCGCGGTAGCCGCCGAACCAGCCAAATGCAATACTGGCGTGGACAAGGTTTGCTACGCGGGCTATAACGCGGCGGGTTTGAAACAGATTGCCGACGATTTAAGCGAGAAAGGCAAGGGAAGCACATACTATGCCGCAATGGAAGACAATCTGACCAAAGGTACGGCGGGTTCCCTCACCTTATCGGACGGCTCGAACCTCCCATTCCGACTCATCGGCATCCTCCATGACGACAAGGCCGACGGCAGCGGACGCAAGGCCGGATTATCGTTCATGGCTTGGAACGCATTACCGAAAGCCTACTGCATGAACGGAACCATGCCAGGCAACGACAGCACCACCACTTGTTCGGGAGGCTCCACCAACAGGGGCGGATGGCGTGACAGCAACCTCCGCAAATGGATGAACAACGGGGAAATCTGGAACCAATTCCCAACCGACTTCCAAAACAACGTCACAACCGTGCTGAAACAAACCAACAACATGGCATACGGAAGTTCATCCGGTTCAAGCACGTCAGCCACGGCAGACAAAGTATGGCTCGTATCCTACCGTGAACTCGTACCAACCTTATACGATGGTTGGAAGACCTATGGTGGTTTCCAAGCGTTGAATCAGGAGGGAAGCCAATACGAGTATTTCCACGGTAAGGTGACAAATAACTGGTCGGGTAATAACATTCTCTCTGGCATCTACAAGACCGTTTCCGGTTCCGCTCCTCTTGGTGCTATCGGCAGCTATTGGTGGGAGCGTTCGCCCTACCCGGACGACTACAGCCGTTTCCTCCTAGTGTACTCGGACGGCGACCCCAGCTACGGCTACTATGCCGACTGCCGCTTCTCCGTTGTCCCCGCTTTCTCCTTCTAATCCCCAATCATCGGGTGGTGGGGTTCATCCCCACCACCCCTCCAAACTCAAATCTCACACAAAAAGGAGTCTTATGACAGTCCCCGCAAGCAAACGTACAAAAGCCAAAAGCGAATATGCGAATCAGGCAAGAATCGTGCTCTTGGCTACCAGAAATCTTTTCCGCAAGTGGCCTAAAAGCCGTAATTATATTGAAACGATGCACGTCATGCATATCGCCTACGAAATGTATTCATCCGCCTACAGTGCCGACATCATTTATGCGAGCACTGTAGAAGAGCATGAGATGAAACTGCAACTGTTGTGCAAGGCCCAAGGCATGCTGAACTCACTCTCCGGTCTTGTGGACGATTGGATGGAGTTTCCTCCACGGGAAAAAGACTTGGAAGCCTACAGGAAATATCCGGAAGGAGACCCTAGATACAATCCAGTGGTCAAGGAGAAGAAATTCGTGAACTATGCGGGAACCCTCTACAAGGCGATGGGCGTGTTCACCGGAGCCGTCAAGTATGAGCGAGACCAGTTGAAGAAAGCTAAAAACGCCGAGTCGAAAACGAACACTATAATGAATTCTTAGGCGCAAGCCTAAAATATAATTGAATAAAATCGGCCATATCCAAACTATGGTGACACCGTTTCCGGTTCCACTCCTCTTGGTGCTAACAACAACAATTGGTGGGAGCGTTCGCCCAACCCGAACAACAACAACAATTTCCTCCAAGTGAACTCGAACGGCGACCCCAGCAACAACAACAATGCCAACTACCGCTACTCCGTTGTCCCCGATTCCTCTTACTGAACCTAACATCAGATAGGCCAGTAGCCCAATAGGTGAAAGCCTCCCGAAGGGGAAGGGGATATGGTCGAATGCGCGACCCCTCGAAAATGGGTTGCGTGTGAACTAGGTTGAGGGAGATATTAAGACTGTCGGAAACGACGGATACTCGCCCCTTAAGCTGGGCGTCCAACATCATTGCATGTCTTGGGTTGTTGCCGACGACCTGCCCTCAACCATTCTTTTCTCTTTCCCTAGTGAAGGAAGCATTAAAATCGTGAATGCGAGTCAAAGACGTAGAAGACGCCAACGCAGACTGCAACAACGCTCGGACGATAAGTACAGGAAGCTCCACCGTTACATCGACTTCCAACAAACATTCGGATTCGACGCGCTCTACCAAGCCGCAAGAAAATGCAAACGCGGCGTCACATGGAAAAACACAGTGTTGAACTTCGACAATAGGCGTGCCGTCAACTGTTGGAAACTCGCCCAAGAATTAGAGGACGGCACATACAAGAAGAGAGCGCCAATCCGATTCGACATTTCCGAACGAGGCAAACTCCGCCACATCAGCGCGGTATCCTTCCGAGACCGGGTGGTGCAACGCGCCTTATGCGACAACAGTCTCGTCCCCATCGTGGAAAGCCAACTGATATACGATAATGCGGCAAGCCTACCGAAACGTGGAACATCGTTCGCCCGAAAACGGTTCGAACTACACTATAAGCGGGCTTTGGGCAAATGGGAGCATCCGTATGCTGTCATCTTCGACTGTTCCAACTATTTCGGAAGTATCAGCTCCCAACGAGCGTTCGATATGATTTCCACCCTGTACCGGAGCATCGCCCGCACCGGACGGGAGAAGCAGGATGTGGAACGGATTCTAACCGTATTGAGAATCTTCGTATTGGACGAACCTCACTTGGGTTTAGGCAATCAGACGAGCCAAACCATGGCTATCTGGTATTTGAACAAGGTTGACCACTGGTGCATGTCGCAAGGATTCTACGGACGGTATATGGATGATGCCTACTGTTTCTGCAAGAATCGTGAACAGGCCGAACGTGTGCTGGCCGGTTACGAGCGGCGTGTCAACCAGTTGGGATTGCGGTTGAACAAGCGCAAGACCCGCATAGTGGACTGTCGCACCGGTCAACTCACATTCCTGAAACGCGTATACAGCGTACAGGATGACGGCAGTATTCTTATCCGCATGCACCATAAGGCGTTGCGTGCAAGCCGACGGCATGCGCGTAACCTTATCCGCTCATATGATGGCGTGCATGTGGGATTGCGGACAGTTCAGGATTCTTGGACGAGCCATGAGAGCACACTGTCGGGTCTGACTCACCGTCGTGGACTGTGCGCTCGGGAGAAAGCGTGGTATCGGAGGCATTGTGAAATGCGGAAGCTGGCTTTTCACCCGTGATTTCCGGACTTTCCAGATTGGTGGAGGGGTGTAATCCGCTGGAAGCGGTGGCGCAGAATCTTCCGCTTCCTCAATCGTTTGGATGAGATTTCGTGAGGCTTGGATTGTATCGTATTCCATATCGGCATGCTTGTCGGCTAGTTTTTCTTCCCGGCTTGGTGTTACACTGGGTTTACTTGCATTTCCTTCCTCGGGACTTCGCCCATGTGGGGCTTTAGAGGTTATCGGCGTATTGGTTAGAGTATGCCGTTTGAGTGAAAGGAAACTGTCATGGCAGGTTTTGATGATATTACGGTCACTTGCAGTGATGTCCGTTTGAAGGTTAAGGCTCCGTATAATCCGTTGTTCGCACGTCGCTCCCGCGCGTTGGGTGGAACGTTTGATGACAAGTTGAAGACTTGGACGTTCGATATGCGTGTGGAAAGGCTGGTGTTCGAAGCTTTAGACAAATATTTCTGGTGGCATAAGGGCGTGGACGCTGAAAAGCGTGTCACAGTCACCATCGACCCCTACGACTACTTGTACGCGTACTCCAAGCAGGATAGCGACATTATCTGGTTCGCTGGTCGAATCCTAGTCGAAAAACATCAGCCCGACCGTCCACCGCGCATGATGCCGAATGTGGCTCTCGTGGATGGCATGTGGCCTAAAACCGGCTTGTATACGGGGTTGAATCTCAGTCCCGACAAACTCCGATTATTGGTATGGGATGTTCCCACCAGTTTTCTGGAACGACTGTCGTCCGGCAAGTATGAGTTGTCTGAGCCGGATGGTGACACGTTGACTGCGGTTGACGTTCGTATTCAGGCTGTGGAGGAACGGTTAGGCCGGTTGAGGGAACTCCGAACCCGACTCGCCTCTAATAGTGAGGATGGTGAATGATGCTCTCCGTGCCGATTAATGGTCAAGTCCAGTCGCGTCTCATTCCGCCCACGTTCGTGGAAGACAACATCAGCGACATGTTCAAGGCTGTGGACGCCGGACACAATATCGTCGTGACGGCAGTGGACGAGTACGGTAATCGAACCAGTATTACCACGCCGGATAATGTGAATCATGACATGCTGGGGCGTCCTCTCGAATTCGCGTCCCATCCCGTACTGATGCGGAATGTGCGCCGTTGGATGGTTTGGCTGTTGCAAGCGCAATACTGCAAGGATTACAAGTGGGATACGAACAGGCTTGGAGGTTGGATGGAAGTGTTGGGTTTACCAGCCGACCTTGATATTCCCGTAACGGAGGAACATTTACGCGTGTTGAAGCCTGTGTTTAACAAGGATGATGCCGACCCGTATCGGCTTGTCGCACGATACGACAAGCAACATTATGCTTCATGCACCCTCAGCACTCTCATACGGTTAGCCGAACAAACCACGCCGAACTATGCCCTGAACAATCCCGCCCGCTGGTGCCAAACCGACCGATACCGCAAACTCAGCATCCAACCCAATCCAAAAGAAAACTGGGACGGAATGGACAGGGTACGCGACTGTTGGAGCGGATGCGAATGGGCATACCCCGCATTGGAACGCTACTATAATCCGATTCGACTATTACGCGACGAATACCGGCGGGGAGGACTACCTGAAACCTTCCACTATCCAATACACACGACAAGAGGAGAATACCGGTTGGCGAAAGGACAAATCAGCCCCCACGCAACAATCCTCCTCAACGGCAAGCCCGTAGGACTCATGTTCAGCGACGATTGCGAGGGACCATTCACCGACCGGATACCACCCGAATGGTGCGCCACACCCTTACCGGAAAACTATAAGACCACGCCACTCAACCGAAACATTCCCGTAAACGGCGAATTCAAACCATCATTCCAGCAAGCCATGCTGGGATTCGTGGAATGGTATGAGAAAACGCACAAGGGATAGCAAAAAGAAAAGCCCCTCGACTAAGGGGCTTTTTCAGTAAATGTCACATGGTGTCGGGATTGAATTCTTCCAGCTTGTCCATGATTTTTTAGGCAGGGTACCACGACCCTTGTGGTCGTGGGTGAATGCCTTTCTTTTCCACTAACATTATGATATAATGTTTTTTTATTGGAGGTGAAGCATATGGTGGAACTCGCATTGACCATGAAAGTCAAGCTCACGACCAACAAACACGAGTCTGAAGCCCTTAACCGCCTATGTGACAATTACACCTCCTGTTGCAACGAAGTATCCGATTGGATTGGAGAGCACCACACCCTCAGCCAGAGGAAAATCAACGAGGCTGTCTATCACCCGCTACGCGACAAATACGGACTGTTGGCCCAGATGACCCAATCTTCGATACGGCGGGTCATCGCGTCCTACAAGGCAATTCACTCGCGCATGGAACGCCGGAACGGAGAAAACCTCAAGAGGAAGAGGACATACTATTCCACCAGACCAAAGTACTCGTCCGCCGGTGTTGACCTGCTGTGGAACCGCGACTACTCCTATTCGTCCATGACAGGAATGTTCAGCCTTCCCGTCATGGACGGGAGAATCAAAGTGAAAGCCCAATGGAAGGGAATCCCGGACGAATACCGTACGGCACGTTTCGGTACCGCCCGACTGATATCGAAACGAGGCAAATGGTACCTGCATATTCCCGTCATCCTACAGGTTCCCGACCCAACCCCAAGCCCCAAAAACATAGTGGGCGTGGACTTGGGAATCCGAATGCTCGCCACCAGTTATGACGGCGAAACCACCGTCTTCCAACATGGAGGGGAGGTGAAAAGCAAGCGCGGCAAATACAAGCGGCTCCGTCAACAGTTGCAGAAACGCGGCACCCGAAGCGCCCGCAGACGACTCAAGACCATAGGCGACAGAGAAAACCGTTGGATGACTGATGTGAACCATCAGGCATCTAAGGCACTCGTCAACCATTACGACAGGGATACGATGTTCGTTCTCGAAGACCTTACGGGAATCCGCAATGCGACCGAACAGGTCAAGGTCGAGGACAGGTATGTTCAGGTCAGTTGGAGTTTCCACCAATTCCGGCAGATGGTCGAATACAAGGCGAAACGCAACGGTCAGAAAGTCGTGTTCGTTGACCCGGCCTACACAAGCCAGACCTGCCCGAAATGCGGGAAAATCCGCAAAGCCAACCGTGACAAGAAACGCCACCTGTATGTCTGCCGCAACTGCGGATACCGGTCAAACGACGACCGGATAGCCGCGATGAACCTGCGACACAAAGGCTACGACCTTTTGAACTCGCAGTACGCCGCCAGCATGACTGACGGCGTAAGGGTGCAGTCAACCACCCTATGATGTTCCGTCAATTAAAGGTAGGAGAACGGTTCCAGCCGTTCACTGGCACTGCCGGACAGGGACAAGCCGCAATGCTCGTCATTGCGGTCGTTGACGCTAAACCGCCCAGAACAACAAAACCTAGTTCTCCGAGCGTTCGCTGATATTCTCCCGCATCTGCAAATAAGCCCCATGCTCACGCAAGTAATCCCGCAAATACGGCATTTTGAAAGCGACTTCACCGTAACCGACCGGCTCAATCAAATCGTTCTCAATCAGCTTGGTTCTATACACGTTGGCGAACTGTGGCGAACGGTTCAACCGACGGGCGATTTCACCTGTATTCGACACCGTATCATCCACCGACATGGCAAGTAGATAGTTCACCGCATGGGATGGCAAGCCATGCAATGCTGGGGCGTGAACCATATCCCCTAGTTTGGCTTGGGCTTTTTCGATACCCTTGACCGCGTCCTCCTCGGTCACTTGATTCACATGACCGTTGGTTTCGGACATCCGCCAAGCCCAATAGCCCACCAGCTGAATCATGAACGGATAACCGTGAGTGGCGTTGGTCAACCGTATCAGCGTTTCCATTCCGGCTTTCTTCTCGCCGCTGAAGGATTCCTCGAACGCCTTCAATACCTTTTCCGTGGGGACAGACCCCAAATGGTATCGTTCCGCCCGTTGCAGGAAAGTGATGGCATTGTCGGACAGCACGTCGTTCACTGCGGACGGCAGTCCGGCGAAAACGAACGCGATGTTCCGTCCTTCCCGGATGAGATGCTGCACTGCGGTGGACAGTGCTCTGATTTCGTCCATGGAACCGGACTGCACCTCATCCAATGTGATGAGGATTCCTTGTTTGGTCTCGTTCATTTTGTCCAATCGTTTTCCGACCGCTTGGCGGAGTGTCAGGGAACGTTCCTCATTATGTTCGAGTTCGATTCTCCCTAAGCTCAGTTCAAGATTCCCGACGTCCCCTTTCAATCCTACTTTGGGCATGTCGTATGCGGATATGCGGGTGGTGTCCTTGCCGGTGAGCGCGTCCACGAGTCTTCGGGTGAAGCCTTTGTCGGCGCTTTCGTTGTAGATTTGCCAACCTTGTTTTTGGGCGTGCTCTCCCAGTGTGTCCAGCATGACTGTTTTGCCGACTCCTCTGGCTCCTGTGAGGAACATCAGCCGTCCGGGGCTTCCCACACCGTCTTTCAGCGCATAGTCGAAGTCTTCGATGATTTCTTCTCGTCCGACGAGTATCGGTGGGATACGTCCGGCGGTTGGTTTGAATGGGTTGGTCATGTCTGTTTCCTTGATTTTATAATAATTATAATAAGTATAATACTTTAAAAAAGCATGTACCAAGAGGTTAAGTTCGATAATGGGCGAGCTTTGTCGAGAGTAGAGGTTGACGACCTAAACGGAAGTGGTTTAAAATAGATTCTTGTTTGAGATAAGGTCACTTTTCTAAAAGGCATTGAGGGACGGTTCCCGTTTCGGTTTCCGTTCCTCTTTTTTGTGTTGTTTTCATACTTGAGGTATACTGGAATTGTTCACACAGGAAAAGTCGAAAAACCAAGGAGCAAAAAATGAGCAACATCGACAGCATCATCGAACGCATCAACAACCTCATGGCAATAGCCGAAAACGAAGCATCCAGCGACAATGAGGCGCAAATGGCGTTCGAGCGGGCACAGAAACTCATTAACGAATATCGTATCGAAGACTGGAAACGCGACCGCACCCGCACGAACAAGCCAATCATCGAACGTGGCGTGAACGTAAGCAAAACCACCATCTACCATCAGCAAGGCTACCTTGCGACCATCATCGCCCAAGCTAACGAATGCCGCGCCTACCTTCACGAAAGCCGGTGTGGCGGAAGGATTGAGGAACGTGCCGTCATGTTCGTAGGCGAGGAGGACGATGTGAACGCCGCAGTCCTTCTCTTCCAAAGCATCGACCTATACTGCTCAGTCCACGCCCGCACTAGCTACGCGGACATGATTGACAAGCGTGCCGCCGAATATTACGAAAGCAACAAAGAGTACGTGGAACAGAATTATCCACACGGTTACACGTACCCCACGATGGTGGAATGCAAGCAGGACATGCGCCACGATTACCCTCGCGCGAAGTTCTACTATGGTTATCGCAACGGGTTCAACGTTCGTTTGAGCGAACGTTTCGAGGAGCTTCGCAAGCAGAGTCTCGCCATTCCTTCCGGTCGTGAGCTGGTGTCATGCAAGAGTCAGCGTCTGAACGAGTATTTTGACAAGCTTGAGCTGGTGTCGGGTCGTGCGGCCACTGCTCGTGGTAGCAAGGATGGTTTTGCCCGTGGTGTGAGTGACGCGAACAATGTGGGTTTGGGTTTGTCTGAAATGGGCGTTTCGTCCCACGCTTTGCTGAATGCCTGACTTTTCAGCCCGCTTCCTTGCTTTGGGGAGTGGGCTGTTTTTGTTTTTCACAACAAACATGGTATACTGGGATTGTTCACACAAAAAATAGATTCCAACAAGGAGGAACAAAAAATGATTAACACAATCGTCAACCTCAAAATCACCAAACTACGCGAACTCTCCACCTTGTCAGTGGATAGGGAATATCTCACAATAGACTACTTGGACGAGGATGGCGAAGAACAGCGAATCGAAAAACTCACCCACGAGGAAGACCTTGGCGAATACAATGTCAAGACCGACCTTTGGGCGGACATTCTCGAAGATTGGCGGCTCACCAAGCCGATTCCAGTACCCTCTGCCGAAAAGGAGGACTGGAAACTGCTGGAAGACTATCTTTGGAACCTCTCCGACTCGCGATATCAGGAACTTTTGGACAATCGCAACAAATTATACGAAGCCGACGACGTGGCGAACATCCTCCGCAATATCAGCCGTCTCAGCGACGTAGGACGAGCCACGTTGAACGAACTGCTGGACAATGGTCCCAAGGATGTGGAGGACAAGTATGAGGAACAGTGGAACCGTATCGTTCCGCTCCGTCAGGCGGACAGTGACGAAGAATAGGAAGTGAGAAAAATGAAGGCACGAGACGTTAGCTTCTTCAAGAAAAACGCTTGGAAGGGCACGTATTCCAGCATCCTCACCATTCCGGTTGAAGCGTTGGCCGACAAGTGTTTCAACACTTGGCTGGACATAGAGGACACGAATTTTGCGGAAGCCTCCCTACCGGACGAGAAGCTTGCCGGACGGTTCCGTGAGCTGGTCGATTCCGACGCCGAACAGGCGGAATGGGATGAATTCTATGCTTCCGTTGGCAAGGCTTTTTCCGCCATGTCGGTGGATGAACTGGCGTCCAAGTTCGTGGAGTTGAACGACCCTGCGACCATCCGTCGTGTTCTTTGGGGTTACGGGGACAAATGGTATCTCGATTCCGATTGCGAGCATGAGTTCTGACCGTCGGGTTTTAGCGCCTCTCCCTTGGGTGGGTGGGGCGCTTTTTGTTTGGCGTGTCGTGCCCCAACATGATGTATACTGGAATTGTTCACACAAACAAGGGTTCGTAAAACCCATCACCAAAAGGAGAAAAAATGCATATCAAGGACGTTCTGCTCATGACGCTTGTCACCATCGCTTTCGGTGGGACGGCAACCGCAGTCGCGTTCGGCATCTACTCGTTCGGCACTTGGCTGTTCACGTTTGGCCGCACGTTCGGTATCGTATCCGTGTGCGCCATTACGGTGGTGTTGCTGACCGTCGCGGTTGAGGTTCGTTTGAGTATGAATCGTTAGTTTTGGTTTGTGTCCCCGTCGTTTTGGCGGGGCTTTTTGTTTTTTGGCGTGTCCGTGTTGCCTGTTTTACAAAGTGCGCTATACTGGAATCGTTCACACAAAAACAGAAAGCCATTGAATAGGAGTTAGACCATGGAACACAAGACCAAGGCCGTAGAAGTCAGTTTTCTAAAGAAAACCAAGTGGACGGGCACCGCCACGAGAATGTTGACCTTCCCGGTCGTCGAACTGGCTGACAGGTGCCTGAACGCATGGCTCGACATCACGGATGAAGGATTCTCCCATGCCATACTCCCATCCGCGCAACTGGCGGAACGGTTCTCCGCGCTCATGGAATCGGATGCCGACCAAGCCGCTTGGGATGAATTCTATAAAGCTGTGGGCGAGGAGTTCTCCCGCTTGTCAGTGGACGAGCTTGCCGCGTTTTTCATCGACCTGAACGACCCTTCGACCATAGAGGCCGTGCTGTGGAGCGACGGCGAACACGAGTTTTTGGATTCCGGTTGCGAATACCGGTATTAACGAAAAGGATACACGACGATGAGAACCAAAGCCAAGGAACTGCCAGCCATCCTCACTATCGCAGATACGATGGCCTACCTCTCCTGCTCACGACAGCACATATACGACCTGCTGAAGGCCGGTCGCATACGCACCTACAAAATCGGACGACGCCGGTATATCGACGCTGACTCGCTCGCCCACCTGTTCTGGAGGTAACGCGATGCCTAACGTGAACCGTGTGGTCATGTTGCCCGCCGAACTGTACCGGCGGACCATGCAGTATGCCGCGCGACATGAAATCTCGTGGAACGATGCGGTCAGATTGTTGGTTGAACAGGCGCTCAGAGAAGATGGGGACGAAGACTCGTAGCCAATATGTTCCGTGCTGGTTTTGAAGTCAGAACTTTACGTATGCTATACTGGAAATGTCCACATAAAACAGACGGAACCAACCAAGGAGAACAAATGAACGACACCAAAACCTACTACCAGCCAATCTTCCACGACAACGGCACCATCAGCGTAGTCGCCGGAGACAACACCTACGACCACACCTACGCAGACAGGCCCATGACCGAAGCCATCGTAGAAACCTCCCACCACAAGCCCAACCCAACCAACTGGAAGCACGTCGTATCCAACTGCGACGAACGTTGGAACCTCATCAAAGGCAACGTGTGCTTGGCTGTCCTGAGCGGCAATTGGGACGTTTTCGAGAGTCGTCACGAAAACAGAATCATGCTTGTCACCCGCAAGGGGACCCGAATCCTCTGACCCACACCAAGATTGGAATTGGAAGACTGCCGTATTACTACTTCCTTCTACTTCTCTCATATTCAGCAAAAAAGAAAGGAAGAATTACATGAAAGAACGGAATATCTCACTGGAAAACGACCTCATGATGTTAGGTCAGAAGCCAATGGACGAACCCGACTCGTCCACCACCATCGAACTGCAAAGAGTGGTCAAAGAGACGGAACGGAAAATGTTGAAACCACCGGCACCGCCCGTGGAAGCTGAAAAGAAGAACGTTCCTAAGCCCGTCGAACCGAAGAACGACCCTACAGTCAAGACGGAACCTAAAGCAAAGACCGAAACCGTGTCCACGAAAGAACCGAAGACCTACAAGCCAACCATCCCACGCAAACAGTCAAAACCCGTCAAATCCGCGCCAACCCTCACCAACCCCTATGCTCCCGTCGAATACGATTGCAACGGCAATTGGCGTCAACTCGTGGCCGGAATCGCCATCATCGGCGTTCTCGTGGCGGTAATCGCCCTACTGGTAGGGGTCAAAACATATTGGCGGTTCATCACCGTAGGAGTATTAGCCGCTTTCGCCATGCTCCCACTTTACGGTTGGTTTGATGAACTCGAACGGGATATGGCCGTCAAAGCCGTGGAAAAGGATTACAGGATTCGTATTCTGCAAGCGAACGGTGGCGGCGGACTGGTGGAAGTTTATTACACGTTCCAGCAGAATCCGACCGTCAAAGCTGGTGTTGTTTCCTATGGTCACGGCTTGGCATGGTTGCGGAACGCGGACGGTAAGAAGATTGTCGGACGCGGCAAACCGTTGGACTAGTCAAGTTAAACTGAAACCAATCGCACCCACATGGTAAGGAGCATTCGACGTGCTGAACAACGGAATCTGCGCAATCTGCAAAAAGAACAAGTGGACTATCCTCTGCCCCGAATGCTCCCGACCGTTATGCTCCGACTGCTTGAAAGACTTGGACGGATACCATCGTTGCGAACGTTGCCTGAGCAAGGATTTAAAACGCGGTGAACAGTATTCCCACGCGGTGTACACGGTTCTGCACGACGAACGTACCAAAGAACAGTTCGGAAACCTGTTCTGGGATATGGTCGAAACCATGTTCGAAAGCCTATCGTTCGACACTGACGGCATGTTGCGTTACAAGGACGGGCAAGTGTTCTACCTCACCAAGCATGATATTGAAGAGCTTGGAACGGATATTCTCATACCTGAACTGAACGAGTTGCTTGTGAGAATAGGCGAAGAGCCGTTAACCTTTTAGATAGGAGTAGAAAATGGGTTTATTGGACACGGTGCGTAATCCGGCGTTCCGTATGGGGTTGCGCCGTTCCGTGCAAATCTGGCGGCATAATATTCCACCGTATCCGGTATTGCCACCATCGGATATGGAGGGGATTCTTCTACCGTTGCCGTATCAGCCTAGCCCGTTCGACCGTGACGGCAATTTGCTCACGCAGAACGAGTTGACTGATAAGGCTCAGGCTTGGAGCCGCAAAATGGAAGAGGTCGGTAGGGAGAATGATTCTCGCGTATCGGCTTGGGGATGGGGTCTGCGGGTTGGATTGTCTCTTATGGTTCTGGCCTATCTGTCGATTATTGCATTGATAGGCTTGCTGGTTTTTTGTGTGATTGGGTAGTTTGTTTTGACGTGCCGACTTGCGTGATTGCTATTCTTGAATATATACTGGGATTGTTCACACAAAAACTTGGTCTACAAAAGGAGCGACCCATGAACACCTACTACGCCGCCATCATCAACCACCCCAACCAGAAGCTCGACCCCGACAACAACATTCCCCTAATCCAGATTTTCCACAGCGCCACCGAACGCAATAACTGGGTGAAGACCTACGCTGATAATCCCCATGTGAAGACCATCGACTCGAAACAGGCGATTCGTTGGCTCCGCTTCACCTACCGCCAGTATCGAAACCAGAAGATTCCTTCCTGCATGAGCAGAGACGGCGTGGTCACGAAGTTCCTCCGCACCTGCTCGTTCCAACCCCTGCTCCACACGAAGAGAATCAGCCTTACGCCGGAAGAGGTCATCAAGCATCTCTCCAGCCCCGAAGACCATGTGCTTAGGAAAATCGGATACACTCGCTGAAAGGACAAAAAATGAGTGACACTATCGAAGACGCCAAGACCGAACCCCGTCCGACTTGGACGAAGCTAAAGGACGGTTGGAAAGTCCGAATCCCGAAAGAGTGGTGGGACAATTGGAGCGAGGCTGGTGAAACCGACGAGTTCCCAGTATTCAAAGCCAACGGCGAAGTGTCCCATGTGAGCATCGTCAAGGTCAGCAAGCCGTTCGTGTTGGACGGTGTGAAATACGTCATAGGCACGCCAAGGAAGGAAACCCACCGTCGTGGGCCTGCCCCCTCCCGCACTTCCACTACCGCTCGTAAGCACAGTGGCATTCGTTGTGAGGAGTGCGGCTCCACCAAGGGCGTGCATCTGACAAGGGATATTAACGGCATCGGTTGCCTGTTATGCTCTCTTTGCGATGATGGTTCCGCGAGCGTCTGCTGATTGGGTTTGCGGGGATATGGTCTTGTTGCTGTAGTTCCCGCTTTTTGTTTTGTAGCGTGTTTTGTCCAAGCAAATTGTATACTGGAATTGCTCACACAAAAATATGGAAGCCGAGGAGCAAAAAATGAGCGACATCAACTGGAACGAAACCGCAGTCTACGAATTCATGCGATTCGAGCGCGAACCCGAACGCCGAGTATTCCCCGACCGCGACATCACCAAACTCGCCAAAGCCGGACTCATTCAGGAAAACGAGACGGGCGACTGGACTCTCACCCAAACAGGCGAAGACGAACTCGCCAACATTAGACAGCATTTCAACTCCGGCAAACTCTCCGAACTACCCCTGAAAGTCCGTAACTACTACTTCGACTGGCGCGTATACGACGAAAAGAAACTACCCGTCAAGGAACTATCCAAAGTTACCCTACATGACAGGAGCGCCGAGATTCGCAAGAAAGCGGCCACAATGCTCAACAAGTTCAGCAAGCTCGACAAGGAAACGTCGAACGGTTTGGCCCACGACGAGGATTATCAGATTCGACTCATGGCGGCAAAGAACGCAGACCCTCACCTCTTCTTCGAGGAGTCGGACGAGCGCGTGGTCAAGACTCTTATCTATAACCATAATTTCGATGAGGAATGTGTCGAACATTGGCTGGACAATCCCAACAGTCAGATTCGCGTTCAGGCGGCTCTTCTGACCGAAGACGGCAAGGTGGATGAAGTGTTGGCCCGCCTTAACCCGCAGGATGTGACGCATGTACTGGCCCGCAAGCCGCAGTGGGCCACGCGTGAACGAGTCATGAACGCTTGGGAGAACGCGGACGAGGTGGGACGTTGCAGACTGGTCAAGGTCATGCGCGACATGCCGGACTCGTTTATCAATCAGGCGTTCAAAAGCGACGCGTACATGGCCTTGCATGACCGTTTGGAGGAATACCGAGAAGCTGTCCGTCAAGTGTTGGAGTTGGGTACGATGTTCTCCGAGGACAGTGAGATTCGCCGGAAGATTTGGGAGCGTGCCGAGCGCGAGATTTAACCAAGTGGAGTGTGTGCTATTTGGGAATGTCTTCATTCATGTGGTATACTGGAATTGTTCACACAAAAACACAAGAAAAGACAAAGCCGAAATGTTTACCGCACTTGACATCAACACCAACGAGACCGTCACTGTTCAGCCGATAGCCGTCTACGGGAGCGATGCATTCGACACGCTTCTTATCGTCGATGCCATCACCGGCAATGGCATCTGGATGGGGGCTGACTCCTCCCAATGGCTTATCAACTTGGGACGCGCCGACTCCTACTCCGATGCCGAGAGGGTCGAAGATGTATACGGCGATGACGAGGACGAATGGGAGGCCACGGCGGACAGGAGGCTTGCCGCATATGGTTTCCGATTAGGCGAATTCGACGAAGAGGCTGGAGACCGGTGGGAGCTGGTAGAAGCTTAAAAACATACGGTTTCCCACGGCGCAATACCCGTCAAAACGCAAAGGGGCGTGCCATGACAGACACGCCCCACCATTCACAAGAGGGGCAATAATGCGAAAAGCGACGTTCGTTAGAAAATACCACGGGCACGGATACGACGCCCATATGGTCTATCTTGTCTATAGCTATCGCGGGCATGAATATACGGTGTATGAGAACCTAGCCCAAGGCAACGAGCCTCTCGCGTGGCAACACCGCAATGAGCAAAGCCAAATAGACCAGTTGATAGAGCAGGAAGAGCGGGAAAAGAACGCACAGCCGAAGCCAAGCCGTTATGAGGATACCGCGCAATATGCCTTCGACCAGTTTTATAACTTTCTCGATGGCGAACCGTCGGACTTCGACTAACCGGCATCGCCCACTGCGGCGGAGGCAACCGCACAACCCTCCGTATAGTGGTGAAAAATATCGAGTCGTGTGGATGCTTTTGCGTTTGCGCGGCTTTTTGTGTTTTGGGTTTTTGCTCTTTCTCTCAAATATGATATACTGGAATCGTTCACACAAATATGGTAGAAAGAGCCAAAATGAACGAGTATTTCACACGATTCGGCGCAGAAGACTACAACATCTTCCAAAACGGCAATGCCTCCTATGTCATGTTGCGTGTTGCGGACGAGAACATGACATACTTCGCCTTGTTCGAGCACATCGAGGGGCATGATGGCGTCGGCTGTAGGATGTTCGACTCTCCGACCGAGGTGGTTTTGGATGCCGCCGTTGACGAGATGTGTTCCGACGAGCAGCTTGCCGACTTCGTTGGACAGTCTGACACCGCTTTCGTCCACAGTATCAATATCCGTAGGATTCTGTATCGCTCCGGCTTTCTGAACTAAAAACACGGGAATGCGTCCGCAGGGAAACTGGTGGACGCATCCCTTTTTCGTATGGGCGGGGATTACGTCTTCGTTTTGGCTTGGTTGCGTGTTGTGTTTTATCTCAACTTAGGCTATACTGGAATTGTTCACACAAGATATGCCGAGAAGGAGAAACCATGGACAACGACGCAATCAACAGTCTTACCAAAAAGTGGACTGCCAACCTCGTTTACTGCTTCGAAGACTTCGACAACGAAACCCATTCACAACGACTGAGCGCATACATCGACCAGAAGCCCTTAGACAAATTCAAGGAAGCCAACCTAATCGAACTGACCAAGGAACGCGACCGTTGGAAGCTTACCAACAAGGGAATAGACCTGCTGGAAAGCATTAAGAACATCTACCAGAGTGGAAGAATATTCCCTCTCCCCCTACCGTTCCGCCACTACTACATCAACTGCAAGTTGAAGTACAACATGAAAATCGAGGACGGAAAGATATACGACGGACTGCGTGAAACCGTGTTGAAAGACCGGAGTCGGGACGTTCGCCGCAAAGTGGCCGACTATTTGGAATACAAGGGAAAACTCAACTACAAGACCGCGACCAGCCTCGCCAAGGACAAAGACCCCGAACTACGCAAGATTGCCGCAAAGCATACCGTTGCAAGCCTGTACTGGGAGGAAACGGATTACGACGTTATCCGCTACATGGTGGAAAACAAGCTGGCCGATAGGCTCTGCTTCGAGCATTGGGTGAAAAGCGATGATGAAACCATTCGCGTCCTATCGGCACCGTTGGCGGAGGAAACGGACATAGACCCGTTGTTGGACTCCCTCTCCGACGAATCCGCCATCCAAGTCTTGTTTAATAATCCGGAATGGGTCAAAGGTAAGCGTGCCGTGCGCTTGTGGCGTCGCATGGGCGGGGAAAACCGCCGTTGGATTATGTCCTTTATGTGGGATGTTCCCGATTCTCTGATTGAGGAGTCGTTGGCTGAACCTCGTAATTGGCAAATCTCTTCTCGATTGGAGGAGTATAAAAAGGCGTTGCAGACCGTGGCCCGTATGGAGCGCTTGTTTGCCAAGGGTAGTGAGATTAAACGCAAGATGCGTGCCCGTGCCGGTTTGTCCGATTGAGGTTTGATGGGGAGGGAAGGCGGGATGCTGTTTTGGTGTCCCGCTTTTGTTTTTTGGGGTTTTGCGGTTTCTCTCAAGTGTGCTATAGTGGAATTGTTCACACAAAGAGCGATAGGCAAAAAGGAGCACACAACATGTACGCAATCCACTACATCGGCGGCGCAATCAACGTCAAGAAAATGCCCAAAAAACAAGCAGTCGAATACGCCAAACAAATCAACGACAACGCCCTCTCAAGCACCTTCCCCGAAAGCGTGAAACTCGTTCAAAGTCCCGAAGCCCGCACCATCATGCAAAACAGACTCTTCGCAAAAGACATCTACGCCCACCACAGCGACGTATACAGCATGAGCATGGCTGAACTCGTCAACGCAGTCAACGAATACTGTTGCTGAAAAACAATCACCACAAACCCCAATTACACGAAAAAGGACAATCAGAATGTACTCGAAAATCAGCGAAGACACCTATCGGAAACTCATCAACAAACTCGTCAGAATCCCCTACGTGACCGGCGCACACGCAACCCGAGCCATCTTCGGAGATGGAATCGAAGTCGCATTCCAACACCGTTACATGGGCAAGCAGGTCGAATACTATCTGGTGGCCGACTCGCAACGAGACGGCAGACGCTCCTACCGTTGGCGTGGCGGAGTATACACGGTTCCGTCCGCACACTGGACTTTCGATGACGGGGAATACACGCCCGTCGAACTGGAAGAACATAAGCTGGAATCGTTGGATGTTGACGGACTGTATGACGCGATTGTGGCCGATTTAGACAAGGCCATGAGGGAATTGTAGGAACGAAAATGCGATTCACCGACGGCAAGGAAAAGCTGGAATTGACTTCCTCACGGGGTTGAAACCCCGTGATTCCTGTTGCCGGTCAAACATGCCCTGAACAGGGGATTCCGACCGGTATTGCAGGGGTTCGGGTTTCAGTGAAAGTGTTCGCCTGAAAGGTTGAAGAATGAGTAACCACGACTGGGTAGCAACCGACAGCCCCAATAAAAACAATACTCACAAGAACAACCGTTCCACTCATAACGGATGGGACGCCGGTAGCGCTTGGAACCCGCAATCCAAGAAACGAAACGAATGCGGCATACGCAATACCGACTGGAGCAATGACCGAAATTGGCGGCGCAAGCCCCTCCTTTTAAGGCTGGGGTGAGCCGCCTTTTTTAGTTGATTAATCACCGTTTTTGTGTTAAGGTTTTCAGTATGAGCCAGAAGGTACGAATCATCAAAGTCAGGCATGCGGGCGCGTCCGTGTACCTTGGGGACGATTCATGCCATAACCATTGTTGGACGCGCAATCCCGAACGCATCATGGACTGGCTGTGCGACGGGTGGAGAAGCCGTTTCAACCAGCATCGGGAGCATAGGACAATCCGCCGCTACATGGAGGATATGGAATCCCATGAGCGCATGTGGGTGGACGTTCCCTTGGGTGGAGCGACCGCCGGGGAGCCGTTCAGGGACAGCGAGGCTCGAATCCGGTGTTCTTGGCTCGCATGCATTCCCTCCGCCGTTCTCGCCAGTCCCATGCGCGTGGAGAATTCGGAATGGTATGCCGCGTTGAAGCGCAAGAAAATCAATGGCGGTCGTGTCCCGGGATTCAAGTCCCGCAAACGCAGCCCCCAGTATTTCGTATGCTGGCGCAACCAGAACAAGACCGGCAACGCCGTCTACCATCAGGTGTCACGCAAGCGCGGCGTGGTCGTCATCACCGGAACCGTGAAAAAGGAATTCCGCAAGCCGGACGAAACGGGATGCCGTTGGACGCTCTCCATCCACGTGCGCGTCAGCCAACCCGTCAGGGATTATACGAGTGTGGCGGTGAATTGGACGGAACGCACTCTGGCGTTCACCAACGAACCGTCGCCCATCCGACGGAATACCACCGGCAAGCAGACCGGTATCGACCGTGGCTGCGTCCACACATTGGTTTTGTCGAATGGAACCATGCTGGACATGCCGCAACCGTCCGAACGGGAGAGGCGAGAGTATCTACGTCTGCAACGCAAGCTCGCCCGACAAGACACGACCAACAGCCGACGTGGCGGGAAAACCGCGAAATTCCAGTCGAAACGACGCAAACTCACATTGAAGCGCATGAGTTCGATACGCCGTCACATCAACAACCGCAAGGACGATTGGGTTGCGAAGACCACGACCCGACTGGTCGAAGACTACGACCTCATCGTCTTGGAAGCGTTGAACCCCCGGCAAATGACCCGCAAGCCGAAACCGAAACATGACCCCAACCATAAGGGACGCTACCTGCGCAACGGCTCGGCGGCCAAAGCGGGATTGAACCGCAGCATCCTCAACAACCGTTGGACGGACATCCAGAACAAACTCGAATACAAGACACGTCTCGCCGGAACCCAGCTCATACTGGTCAACCCGGCGTACACGTCCCAGACCTGCAACCGTTGCGGACATGTCGCAAAGGAGAACCGTGAGAGCCAAGCGGTCTTCCAATGCGTCAACTGCGGTTTCAAGGACAATGCGGACATCAACGCGGCCAAGAACATTCTCAACCGCGCGATACACACAACCGGCATGGACGATGCCGAGGGCGTGGAGGGACACGCTTCCCGCGAAACCTGCGTTTCACGGGAAGGTTCCGTTGAAACGCCAACCCCTGCCACGCGTACGGGAAGACCCCTCCAATGAGGAACGTGTCTCATACGCGACAGGAATCCCCCGGCTTCAGCCGAGGGGAGGAAGTCAACTTAAAAGAACTCCCCTACCAAGACGGAATCAACTGGACGGAACTCGAAGGCAAGCCCGCAATTTTCAACTGGAACGGCAAACCCATGGCCGGAACCCTCTACTTGGACGGTTTCAGCAATCTCACCGTTCGTGAACTGCCCGGTTACATGCCGGTCTTGTATGTTTGGCCGGATAATACGACTCATGTCAATGTCAAGTGCGTGACGGATTTTCATGTGTTTGAGTTCTTTAAGGATTGACTTAGTCCGGGACGCTCAAACTGCGGTTTCTATTCCTATTCCGAGGATAATCCGAACGTATTATCCCGGCTTCGATATTTGGTTCGACCGCACGGTTCTCCCCTCATTGGGGAAAGGCCGCGCGATTCTTTTAGCCCGCATAAACGGTGAGTTGGCGGGGTTTTGCGTTCTCAAGAGAAATCCGTCTGAACGGAAGATTTGCACTTTGTATGTCTACGAGGGTTTTCGGAGTCGAGGGGTTGGTTCCACGCTGGTCGAATATGCATTGAAATCGCTGGATGAACGGTTCCCTCTGGTGACAGTGCCGGAAGAGTTGTTGCCGATGTATGAGGGTTTCTTCCGTCGTTTTGATTTTCGTCTGTCCGGCTCTCGTGTGGGTTTGTATCGGGTTGGGAAGAGGGAGTTCTTTTTTAACGGGACGCTGGCTTAGGTTTGCGTGTTGCGTTTTTCTACCCCCTTGTGTTATAGTGGGATTGTTCACAACAAAGACAAAAACCAAAAAGGAGGACGCATTGAATCAAGCAACTAAATTCGGCAAACGAATCCTCTTCGATGACCACCCAACTCGCGCAGTATTCGACACCAAGGAACTGCCAACAGACGACTCCTATGCGCTCTACCGCGTATACCTGCGTTCTTGGCAACGGCATTCCTGCCGACCGGGAACCGAGAATACACCCATGTTCGACTTGATATGCCCTGCAAGATGGTGCCGTTGGATTACCCACATCAGCATTCTGAACTATTTGGACGGCATAAGCTGGCTGGCTTGGCCAGTGGAAGGTGGCGTCAGCTGGCGGCATAGGACAATCGACCCCTATTCCGTCCACTATTCCACCGATACCCACATTCCGATAATCGACCTGCGCAAAAGCGAAGAATAGGAGAGAACATGTCCGACACTCAGAACACGCCCCGATTCTCGACCATAGGCGTCACCTACACGAAGCATCAGAACAATGCGGCGCTTAGCATGAGTCCCGCCGAAGATTCGACCATGCGCCGACTGGGATTCACCGACCACCGTGAGGGGTATTGGTACCTCTGCTGTTCAGTCTCCCCCGACCATGACATGACATTGAATGTCGAGATTGCCAAGGAAGGTAGCGACTGGCAGATAGACGTGTTGGACGAGAACTTCTGCCAACCCTACGACTACCAGTATTTACTCAACGTGAACCCGACGTTGGATTATCCCAACAAGGTAGCGGACGAATGCGAGAAATGGTTCCGGAAACTATCCGAATGGGGTTTACTACACGGCTGGCATGAAGGCATGTACGTCTGAACAAATTTAGAAAGGGAAAACAAGAAAAATGAGCATTCTCAACGAAGAACTGGAAGAACGGTATCCCATCGAGGAAGGCGACTGCATCACGCTCACACGGGAACAGTTGGCGTTACAGTTGCGTCGCGCATACAAGGCTGGTGCGACCCGCGACTATAAGCGCACTCCGCACGGGCATACGGAACTGTTGAAGATTATCGGAATCCTTCAAGACTCCCGCCTATTGCCCGACAACACCGACTTCGAGGATGTCGTAAGAACGGTTCTGGACGGACGAGTCAAGGCTATTACCAGATAAGGCGTTATACTAGAAACGTCCACACATTCACTTACCCGAGGAGACCACACCATGAGCTGGGACAAATACCAAAGTCGAGACCCCAGAAGAATCGACCCAATGAAAACACCACTCTACGATTACGTGGTCTTGGATACCGAAACCACCGGTTTCAAACCCGAAAACGGGGCCAAACTCATTGAAATCGGAGCCGTGAAAATCCATAACGGAAAACTCGTAGACCGATACGAGCAACTGATTGACCCACACCAGCCAATCCCCGAATACATCACCTCGCTCACCGGAATCAACGACAGCATGGTCATCGGACAACCCGACGTAAGTCAAGCCATCATCCGATTCGACAAGTGGCTTGGCCCACGAACCATCATCATGGCGCATAACGCGTCATTCGATTTGAGTTTCTTGGACGCGGCTATGAAAACCGTGAACGGTGGAATGTTCTTCTTCCCCCACCGGTTCGTGGACACGTTGGAAATGAGCCGGAAAATCCATCCCGAAAAGCCAAGCCATAAGGTTGCCGTGCTTATCCGCGACTATGGTATCGGTGACGTGGAAGAGCATCGCGCCTTGTCCGACGCAACTCAGGAGAACATGCTGTATGAAGCCATGCGCAGAGAGGAATTTGGACGCTAAATGGGATACGAGGACATGTTCAGTCCCGAATGCAGGGACTATCTGAAATCACGCAAGCCGTCGCAACGGGAGCGGGAAATAGTGAAGCTTGAGAAACAAGCCGACAATAAGCACGACATATACGGAAACAAAAGCCTCTATGAGGTTTCCGGAGAGGTTGCTGCCATCTACGAAAGCCAGAAGGCGTTGCGATTGCGGCTGGACAGCATCGAGGAAAAACTGGACAGACTGTTGGAAACCAGAGAGGAACGGCTGTGAAAAATCTGCTCACCTGCCCCTGTTGCGGTGGAACCCCGAAATTCAGATATCAGGCCAAAACCGAAATACACGGAATGTGGGACGGGTCTCCGGTCTACCGGCCTAAAGGCTGGGAATACTCCCATCTATGTCCAGCTGAACGCGATTTGCAGACGGCTGGAGGAAACGGATTCGCAACACTGCACGAGGCGGAACGCGACTGGCAGTACAAGGTGGGAAGCTTCCTGCGGAACCCGATGAACAGTTTCCACCCATTCATCGAAACCGGCGCTGAACTACTGACCGAATTGGATGATTGTCTCGTCGGAGAACGATTGCACCTTGGAGACAAAGTAACATTAAGTCGGCGTTCCATGACTGTTCGTGGTGTTGTGCAGTTCATCCAACGGACTTCCGTCGGACAAATCAGTATCATTCTCCGCGACACGGATACCATCAAGTTTGTGATTTACGCGCCGGTCAGAGAGCGTCGAAAGTACATGTTCTCTTATCATGTCGAAAGGCGGTTTCATTGGACAAAAAAGCCGAAAGGCTCCTCTGCGACGCATACCATCGTGGACGACTAGCGGAGGTTGACGAACATAATCAGGACGCGGCTATGTCCCTTATCGATAACGGGTATGCCGACTATTGGCGTACTCTGTTGGGACACGAGGCCATCAGGCTGACCGACCATGGGCTTGGTGCCGCACGGAGATTGGAGTCGGATTACTGAGTTCTTAGCGTTTTCCAAATCTCTATTGTTATAGTGGAACAGTGGGCACAATACCGTGCTCGCTGTTTTTCTTTTTTAGGAGAAGTCGGAATGTCCCAGCACGACGATAAGCACCGCAAGAGCAAGAAAATCGTGGTTATCGAGAAGGTGCGCGACAAGTATGGTTCCGTCATTGCCTTGAAGGTCGTATTGTATTGTCGGCATGATACTGAGAATGGGAAGGTTTGGAATATGAAGCGTTCTCATACGTTCAGTGCGGCTTTCAGTCGTCGTGCTTGTAGGGAACAGGCGAAGACGTTGGCTCGTCAGTGGGCTGATAAGTATGGTGCGAAGGTTGTGAAGAGGGGGTAGTTGTCCTCTTTGAGAGTTTATGTTATACTGGGGGTGTTCACATAAAAACCATTCCAAAAAAGGAGAACACCATGAACACCATCAACCTCTACGACCTTAAATACGCCATCGACAACGACCCCCGCGTGCGCAACACCGACATCGACAGCCAATACATGAGCGACGACACGCTCATCGCCAATATCAAAGACGAAAAAAAAACAGAACGGAACCAAAGGCTACGTCACCATCAACATCGCAGAAGGCTACCCGGACACTGTCCTCTACAGCGTCTACCAAAAAGGAGACCGGTACGCCGTGACCACCGGCCACCACGACTTCTCCGACGACAACGAATACGACACCGGCGCACAGGAAATCATCGACGACGCCTACAACACCCTCCTCACCATGTAATAAGAAGGAGAGGGAACGAAATGAAGAACAGACTCTACCGCACCGCAGGCAAATGCACACTCAAACGCGGCAAGGTACGCTACCCCACCGAACAGGACGCACGACTCGCACTCGCCGTGCTCAAAGGCAAGGCAAGCGCTAAGCACACCGAGAAACGAGCCTACGAATGCCCCATCTGCAACGGATGGCATCTGACCAGTGCCGAAACCGTTAATGATACAGTCCTGTCCGGGAGCGTGCTCCAACACACCAATCCAGACGCGTTCGACACAGGAATGAAAGCGTTCCTCTCTGGTTCCAAACGCGGCAAATATTCCGCAAGCAAAGCCAGCCTGACCCGACGTGTCCGACATTTGCTCCACTTGTTCGCAGCCAACGATATTCCGAATGACTCTTGGGACAATCCATGGTTGTGGGCAACTCTTAGATTCCAAATCATGTGGAGGGGCGGAGACCAGAAGGCCGAACAGCTTCTATCCACTTCGAAAAAAACGGTCAAAATGGCGGGCGACATGCTCACCGAAGACAAGGAGCCGTTCCTTCGCGTGGCTGAAACCCGGAAGGAAGCACAGAAATTACAGAATACACCGCTACCGGCATGGTTGGCCGTCGCACTGATGTCCGACAAGGGAAAGGAGCAGAAAGTTTGAACGAAAACGAACTGAAAGAAAGGGCCGTACACTCATTGCTCCAATCGAAGCTTGGTAAAGTCGCCCCGGCGGAAGCGTTTGTCATCGGATGGCGGAAAGGCTGGGACGAGGCTATCGACATGGCTTTGGAAATCCTTCGCAATGAACTCGATAAAGATGGCGAGAACAAATCGTGATTTGTTCCAAATACACGTGCATGTTGTGCGGAAGAGTCACCGACTTGGACACCGGCTACAAGTACATCATCTCCGTCGTCCAAACAGGCGGTCACGGTCGATGCTCATACGCTCGAACATTGGTCATCTGCCAGCATTGCATGCGCACGCATAAAACCGTCATGACCTTGCAACGCAAATCCTTGAATGAGGAAAACGTTCTTGAATTCCACAGGCCACCGAAAACCCGAAAAACGTCCACCAAGAAAACCAGCGAGAAGAAAGGCTGAACCGTTTTATGGACACCAGTGAAAAGCAGATTATCGGAGAGAACGCCAAATACGTTTCCGACACCATCCCGCAGGAGACCAAGGATGGGCTTCGCGCCCATTTGAAGCCCGGATACGCCATGCCGGACGGCACCCATTATGCGACCGGCAAGGATTACACGGAACTTATGCGCAATCTGCGCAACATCCAATACTGTGGCTGTCCGCTCTGCCACGACACGCAGTCTGGGCTGAAAACCATTCTCGCAACCAGCGGCATGACCGTCCGTGAGCTTGCCGAGGAAATCGCATGCGACGAATACGATTCGTATTCTGTCTCTGAAATCCGTGACCTTGACCCGGAACAGTTGAAGCCAGTGGACGAGATTATCGAGGATATCAACCGTTGGAGCCACGACCAGCATGCGCTCGAACACGCTTCCTTCGGCACCGTCAGGCTTCTGTCCGTCTACTTGAACGTCAGCCTCGACCAGATGTACGACGAATTGGATTATCAGACGCTCATCTACACACCATGGGAGGAGGACTCCCACATTCACGGCTATGTGACGGTCATCCGTTACAAGGACGGAAAGTATGAGGTGGATGTTCCGGAATGCCGCTACCAGTGCGACGAAACGTATTGGAACGCGCGTCGCAAGATGGAAGAATCCAACACTCCCATCACGTTGGATGTTCTGCGTAGCGAACCGTGGAGCAAGGAGCATCGCACTCCCGTGGCATTGCCGGAACAGTATCGTGGCAAACAGTATCATCTGGGAGGTCATTCCAGCCTGTCAACTTTGCTGGACAAGCTGGCCTCACATGATGTTCCGGTGGACGAGAGAGTTCTTATCGCCCTCGAACTGGAGGAACAGTTCCCGTTGCGGTTGACCCCACTGTCCGATAAGGACTGACATTTTTCGGGGAGGAGCCGATATCATCTTCTCCCCTCTTACTGTTAGAAAGGAAAACCTGATGGTTAGAAAAATGGTGAGCGTTCAAAAGATTGAGGGAGTGTACCCTATCGAGAACGCCGACCGTATCGAGAAGGTTCGCATTGGCGGATGGATTGTCGTAGTAGGCAAGGACATGGGATTAAAGCCCGGCGACCATGTGGCCTATTACGAAATCGACTCCATGCTGCCCGCCGACGACCCACGCTATACGGACTTGCAGAAGCGTGGTCAGCGTACCGTCCCCGTGTCCAACACGATTACTGGCGAAGAGAAGGAAATCACCGGACACGTGCTACGTACCGCGCGACTGCGCGGAGTGTACAGTCAGGGACTAGTCATGCCGCTTTCAACGATTGGCGTACCGGAGGACACTCCCATCGGCACTGATATCACTTTACAGGCGGACGTGTGGAAGTATGAGGAACTGCCACCATTGAAAGGCGGTGACATGGTTGGCGCTTTCAACGCGCCATGCTCCAAGTCCGACGCCACGCGAGTGCAGAATCTCACCGCGTATTGGGATGAAATCAGGCGGATTGCGTGGACTCCGACCGTGAAGGTGGACGGCACCAGCACCACAATCTACCGTGATATGGATGATACGGTTCACGTCTACTCTCGCAATTGGGAGTTGAAGCCGGAATGCACGAACATGCAGGTGGCGGTGAAAACCGGATTGGTTGACGCGTTGGAGAAAGGCATGGTCTGCCAGTTCGAGCTGTGCGGCCCAAGTGTCAACGGCAACAGGTTGAAGCTGGCGTCCTATCGTCCATTCGTGTTCGCCGTATGGCGTGACAATATGAAACTCGACCGTAGGGATTGGCCGAAAGCCATGCTTGACAACGCCGTCCCACTCTTGAATGAAACCGAGTGGAAGCCCACTGGTGACGTGATGGACATGATTGCCAAAGTGGATGGTCTGAGAGGCAACGTGACCCGCGACTTGTTGGACGAGGGTATCGTCTGGCATGCGAAAGCGGGCGAACGGTTGAGCGACGACCTGTACAACGAGCTTGGCAGCAACCGTTGCTTTAAAATCATCAACAACAAGTATCTAACCAAGCATGGTCTTTGATGTCGAATAGGGGTCTGGGCTTACTTTTGTGTGCAGACCCCTGTTTCGTCTTTCATATCATTCATGTCTTGTTATACTGGGGATGTTTACAAACGCCGGATGAAACAAAGAAGTGGCGAATTGAATATCTCCAACATGTCGGAAGAGACGATAGAAGAAAACCTACCCGACCTGTCCCCGCATTTGGAGGATGGGTTCAGTCTCAGACAGCTTGAAATACTCCACGACTACGCGGTGGAAGCTTTCAAGGCTGGAATCGAATACGCCAACAATACTCGAAAAGGAGCTATAGATTGACCGATAGGAAACCGTGGGTCATTTCCATTCTACCCGTCAAATGCCCCGATGACATGACCGGCATCCCTAACTATTACATTCAAATATGGGAAAAGTACGTCGGCAAGGTCAAGCCGGAAGGTGGAGACCGTGAGGATTGGATTGAAACCTGTTCCCGACTCTACTGGGGCGTCCGCAATCTAGGTGAGGACGCCATAGTCCGAGTGCATGGGAAAACCGACCTCGACTCGAAGAGGCTAATCGGATTACCGCACTTCGGACAAGTGTTGAACATGCCGCCAATCGACCAGTATGCAGACCCATCTCATGCCGACCGTTACGCCATCAATCCCAACGTGCGCATGCTCATGCATCGGAAGACGAAACTCAGTTCCATCTACGAGGATGACATCAAACATGCGTTCGCTGCTCTTATTAAGGACGGTGTCTCGTCGTTCTTCATCAAATTCATGAACCAAGCCAAACGGCTACCGAATTTGAAAATCTCCGGAACTAATCTTGACGAGCTTGAACAGCAGGTGCAGGAGTGGGGAGGTTGGGCGTTTGTTCGTGCGGATGATGACCCGAATGCTCTGCTTATTCAGGAGAATGTCGATATCCAATACGAGTATCGCATGTTCATGGTCGGCAACCAGCCTGTCTGCGGCGCTGGCAATATCGGATTGAAAACACCAATCGACAACATGCATACGAGATTCGACCCTCAAATGCAGAAGCATCGTGACGACACCACCGTTAAGAATGTTGAACTCAGACCGGAATTGGCGGAACGATACCGTGAGTTCGCCACGCGAGCCGGACGCATGTTCGCCCACTGCGGTTACGGCGCGTACACGCTCGACCTGTGTCTTATCAACGGTGAAGTGTCAATCGTGGAATTGAACGGTTTGATGAATTCCGGACTGTTCGCATTGAACATGAACGATTTGACGAGCGCGTTGCGAGTCAATTGGAAACAGTGCCTTCCCCCGGTTCTGCTTGAAACGGCTATCTAAAAAGAGAGGAATAATATTGGAAAACGAAGAAAAAGAATGCCCCGCATGTGCCAGATGCGAGGTGTCGTTATCGGATTATCCGAACTGGTGTCGATGCAACAGTTCAGCACTCCGCGATTGCGTCAATCGGCTCAACAATTACGATGCTGGAATCGTATTCGGGATGCATTTCGGAGACCCGGACTTCGTACTGGAAGGCGACCCTAATCCAGCAAAAGAGAACATTCTGTTCTTCAAAGCGGATAAAAAGTACGTTTATCTGGAATTCCTCACCATGGGAGACGAGAACGCTCCGAAAGAGCATATTCCAATAGTCCGAATGTGCAAACCCTGCGTGGCTTTCATGGGGGAATATTTTTGGAGCAAATATCTTCCGAAAGAGTTTTGGGAAGGATACGAGCAAGCGGTGTTACACACTCTGAAAAGGCTGGTGGACGACCCCAGTGTCAAATCGGACGCCGACCTGATTAAGTATGCGAGAGAAATCGTCCACGGCGACATGCTCATCGACTGGTAGTGTCTGTTGGCTTGTTTTTAAGGAGCGCGTTTTTGGACACGCTCCTTTCTGTTATCGACTTTGACTATCCGTTTTGTGATGCGCGAGAAAAAACTATGTACTATCACGTACTATACTGGGATTATCTACATAGAGAGGGAGTATTTTTGAGACCACAATCAGAAGACACCGGGGAACTCACCACCGTCATCGACCCCGCGTCCATCACACGCATGGCGTCCAGCCATCCAGACAACAGGGAGACCACCATGTATGGCAGACATGGCAAGCATGACGGTAAGCCGCCAAAAATCAAAAGGTCGCGGACTAAAACAGATAAACCCAAACATCCCATAGAACAGGTCATGCTATTCGTCATGCTCGCCGTAAGTATTGTTTTCTTGGCTGGAACGGTGCCGCTTCTCTGGTTCATGCCGGTTTCGGAACCAGAGGATATGATTGTCCGACCTATTCTGACTGGCTTGATTGGTGTGGCGGCGGTTTCCGCCGACATTCCGGCTTGGGTGTATTTCTCCCGTTGGCGTCGAGATTCATAGAAAAGCTGAATCTGAAACATTTCCTTGTTATACTGGAATCGGCCACATTTTAGTAAAAGCAAGGAAAACACATGCCTAGAACCACACTAGCCGATGTCGCATCCGACTACGTGCGCAAACACCAGCACGAGCGACAATGCCGACAACTCGACTCCAACAGCCGGGTCACGCTCACCGTCATCCAAAACCAGTGGGCGAAACTTGCAGGACAGGAACCCATGACCATTTTCGACGCGCCGGAAGTCGTAATCAGAAGCATCGAAACCACACAACGCGGCCACGAACTGTTCGACCGCACAAAAGAAACAAACGGGGTCGTCTACTACGGCCTGAAAAACTGAAAGGAAACAAAAACATAATGTCGGAACTCGCAGAGGACACCAGAAGGGTAACGCTTCTACTGGGAGACAATCCGGAAGGGAAAACTCAATGGCATACATGCTTGGACTTGTCCCACAATAAGTATGCCATCCAAAAACTGCGTGAGACCGGAAGGCTGAAAGCGGGGAAGGCCACTTCGCTGACCGTCGGACAGTTGCAGAACCTTCTCGCTAAAGCGCAGAAGGACGCCCACGGGTTCCAAGACACTCCCGCCAGCAAATGTTTGCGAGGCAGTAAGCCTGAACGGAGACTACAGGCATACAAGTTCGCTGAAAACCTCAACCGTGCCCTCTGCGAAGGCTCTCCCGTGTATTGTTCGGAGTCCGAACCGAGACTGGACTTATCTTTCCCGAGTTTCAGTTCGGAGTCCGAACCGAGACTGGACTTATCTTTCCCGAGTTTCAAGGACTGACCATAATTGGGAAGGCATTCAAACAGACAAGTCCGACCGACGACGATAGGCGAGACGTCTTCTTTCGATAGTCTTATCGCCGCCGGAGTAAGGGATGGCAAGGAATGGGCGAGACAGCGTGTGCAGAAAAGGATAGCCGCCGTGCTGTCCGTTCTTGTCGCCCTGTCCTTGTGTTGTGGCGGCGGATACTATTGGTGGGATACCCAAGGCAAGGCGAAGCGTGCCCATGCTGAGGCGGAGGACGCCTGTTTCCAACAAGTCAGCAGGATGACGGAATCGTATAATAAGTCGCTCCGGCTGTATGCTCAGGTGTCTTCCAAGTTCAACGAGTTGGACGAATCATATGATTTGGACATGTTGGCTGCTTTGCAAGGCAAGAAGCCGAAGGAGTATGAGAATCTGCATTGCTCCACGGATTTGGATGGCGACAAGCGGAAGGCGAAGTCTTTGAAGCGTTCGTATGATGAGCTTTCGAAGGAGTATCGCAAGGCTCTTGCCCCCGGTGACATTCTCCCCCGCCTGTAGAGGCGGGGGCTTCCTGCTCAAGAACCCCAATGGGTTCAGTATCAACAGGCTATCCCCACATGCCCTGTGGTTCGTACGATTTATGAGTCGTGCTACTCGATGATTCTCATTGCCTCATCCCGAATATTCCGGGCGGCGTTCACGTCACGGTCATGCAACACTCCACATGATGGGCACGCCCATTCGCGGATACTTAAATCCTTGACCAGAGGATTCTTGTAACCGCAGTCGTAGCATAGTTGGCTGGACGGATACCATTTGCCCACATGAACCAACCGTTTGCCTTGGCGGGCGAGCTTGTATTCCAACATGGTGCAGAACATGCCATACCCGTTGTCCGACGTGCTTTTAGCCAAACCTTTTCTGGCTTTGCGACCATTGGGAAGATAATGTCCCTGACGTTCGGGGTCTGGTTTCGGCTCGGGTTTCTTCATCATGCTTTTCATGCTCAGAGCCTCCACGCCGACCATATCGTATGATGCGACAATCCTGTTTGGCTTTCTTATGCTGGTAGTCACGTCTTTGATTGGCGGTCTTCTCATACAGTCGGGCGACCCGCTTGCACTGTTTACGCCAGTTGGCGGAACTTTTGACCATATGGGAAAGCTTGCGTTGCTCTCTGGCGAGCTTGTCCTGCATTTTTCGATAGTATCCCGGATATTCGGCGTGCTCCCCGTCACTGGAAACATACAGGCCGTGAGACGCGTAGTCCAATCCGACAGGCTTCACCGGCCTCACTTTTTCGGGTATTTGGGTCTCGTACTCGAAAAGGATTGTCGCGGTGTATCTTCCGGAAGGGCAATGCTCCACGGTGACGGATTTCAGTTTCCAATCGTCGGGGATACGCTTGTGTTGGCGGACAGCCAACCATCCGAGCTTGGGTAGTTTCAGCCTCCTTGCCTTGTCGTCCAGTTTGATGTTGCCGTGGGACAGATTCGTCGTGTATGTCTTCCTGCCCCGGCGTTTCGACTTGTATTTCGGAAAGCCTGTTTTCCTGTCCTCGAAGAATCTCTTGTACGCCTTCTCCAATGCGAGTTGCGCGTTGCAAAGAGCGAAACCATCCACCTCGCGTAGGAACGGATACGTGTCCTTGTACAAGGCGGGCGTGGGGCGGCATGATTCCCATGTGGTCTGATAGTGGGCGATGCGGGTTTCGAGCATGAGGTTGTATACGAAGCGTGCGCAGCCGATGGTGCGGTTTATCCGCCATGCCTGTTCTTCGGTGGGATATGCGCGGAACCTCACGGCGATATGTGTCTTCATACTTGGGTCCGGCTCTTCTCGCCTTGGTTCTCGATGTATTTGCGTATCACCTCGACGGGTGCGCCGCCCGTGGTGAGCAGACAGAAGCTACGACTCCAGAAATACTCTTTCCAGAGTTTTTGTCTGATTTGCGGATACTCCTGTTTGAGCAGACGACTGCTGGCGCTTTTATAGGCGTTGATGAACTTCGATAGTTCGCTTTTCGGTTGGGCGCGGAACAGGACATGCACGTGGTCCACGTCATGGTTCCATCCCTCCAACGCAATGCCGTACTTCGGGGCGATGTATTCGAAAATCTCCCTTGCCCGGTTCGATATCTCGTCATCGAATACTTTGCGACGGTATTTCACGACGAGCACGAGATGATAATGCATGAGGAACACCGAATGATGATTCGATTCAAGTTTCACAGCAATCACCTCGTTTCTAATAGGTACGACTGAATGCCAGTATAGCATAGGATTACGTCAATTCACCACCCGCCTTAGAGGCTGGTGAACCCTTGACAAACCGGTGTTAGAAAATAGTATGCTATACTGGAAACGTTCACATACAGCCTATCGTTTAGGAGAAAAACTTGCGCAACGATAACGTCAACCACCCCAGCCACTACACGTCAGGCCCCTTCGAATGCATCGAACTGACATCACGATACCCGTTCCTAGGGGGCAACGCAATCAAATACGTGTACCGTTGGCAGGGCAAGAACGGTCTGGAAGACTTAAGGAAAGCCCTCTGGTATCTGAACCGAGCGAAAGAGGAAAGCCCCTACGAACCCATCGGACTTTACCCGCTCGACTCGCTTGTTCCACCTTATGGTCACTTCCACATCGATGACGAATCAGTGCATATGCTGAGGAAACTCGCCCGGCTCAACTGGCAGAACATGCGAGGATTCTGGAAGGGCATGTCCGAACTCGCTTGCAACCACCAGTCCGGCTACACTCGCGCCAAGAAGACATTGGAACGTCGAATCCGACTATTGGAGTCCATGCTGACCGACGAGGAGCAAACTATTCTGTCCGCTGTCTGGCAGGATAAGGAGCTGACCGAATCGCAGAATCGAATCGCCTACCGTCTGCAAGCCCGTGGACTTGTGAAACTGGACAAGTCCGATGGCGTGTGGAATCCGACCGGAAAGGAGCGCTGACATGAAGGAGGAGAACGAAACGTTCCTTGAGCGAGTGTCCTATGCTATGTTCCGGTATGGTCTGAGTCTGTACTTGCTGTCCGGAATGGTGTCCCTGTTGGGGCTTGTCGGCTCTTTTTTGCTGAAACGATTTTCTTGGTATTGGGGTTTGCCTTTTGTCGTATGCGGCATACTGTTTCTAGTCGTGTTTCCACTGGCGTTGTTTCTCCTGTCGGTGGATGATTGGAGACAGAAAAACCATGTCGGAGAAAACGAGATTAAGGTTTCGTAGAATCGAAGCCGGATTGTTGAAAGCCTTCCATCGGGGCTTCAGCCTGTTGCTGGCGGTGTTTCTTTTTACCTTGCTGGCGATTGTGGTGCTTCATGTCCTGCGCGGCACGTATGCCGTGGGTCTTCTGGTAATCCCATCCGTCGTGGTGATTATCGAAGCCCTGTTGGCTGGGTTTGATTTTCTGTTTGAGTTCCTTGCAGGGGATGCCACTTATGAACAGGCTGGTGTAGAACCCCCCGAAGGAACTTTTTCCAAAAAATCCGAAAATTCTTCCGTGATGGATGACGCTCGTATGTTTGCCGCCGTTTTGAAGGCCTCTCGCAAGGCTGGCAAGTCGAAGAAGGGTGACGCGCACTGAGTTTAGGTTGTCCCCCTAAGATGGTACAAGTTATATTGGAATTGTCCACATATGGTAATATGGGGGCATGACTGGTACGACACACTCAAAAGAAATCCTGATGATACGAATCGGATACGCACCCCGACAAGGCCGCGTATACTTCCAACCACACACCGTGATGCAGGAATATCTCCGATTCAGCAAAGAACACGACAACCACGTCCTATGGAAATGCGGAATCATAGGCGTCATGAAAAACGTGGAGCAGGTAATCCTGTACGCGCACGACGAAGACCTCATGCTCATAGGCGAAGTGACTGGCTTCGGAAGCCCATACAATCCAAGGACATGGGACGAAGGAAGCTTCTACCAATGCCCCAAACCATGGTCTAAAGAACCAGCCAAATACTGGATAGCGTTGGACAACCTGAGACCATTGGAAGGTTTCAACCCAGACCTGTATGAACTCGCCGCAGGTAAAGACAAGGGCAAACCGCTGTCTTTGGTGTTCGAACGCAAGGTACCCATGCTGACCATGGCCGACGCCGATGGCAAACGCAAGTCTGCGACCACTTCCCGACGTTCGGGGCTTACCCGTATTCGACTACGTGAGGTGTGAATGGTTCCAGTATTGGACACATTCGCAAAAACACCCTATACTGGAAGTAGTCACATAAGAGTAAGGATAACACCATGACCGAAACACTCATGGACAGACGCGCGGTATTCATGCGCATCAGTTCGGAATCAGACCTCATTGGAAAAGCCAGCGTCAAACCCGACGAAGACACCATCATCCGCTACAACTGGCGACAGGCGGAAAGCATGATGGATGAAATCATCAACCATGCGGAACAGAACGATGGCAAAGCCATCATCCCGTTCGACAGCATCGTTTCAGTCCGCTCGCTCGACACCTGCTCCCAGTTCATCCTCTGGCGCACCGACGGCAGATATCTCATCGGCAAACTGTACGAGTCCGGAGGGGACTACAAGTACGGTATGGACGACCGTGACGGCTACACCGCACCGACCGCACTGCGGGCGAAAACCGCGTCCCGCTGGGTGAAGGTCAAGAACATCAAAAGCGGGGATGACTTCCCGTTTGAAAAATGGTATATCGAAGCATACCGTCATCGCGCTCGTAGCAAGACACCGTTGGATGCAGCCTTGAAGAACAGTCACATGAACGTCATGTTCGTATATAAGGAGGAGGGTAAGAAAGATGCCTAAAATCATCGTGCCGGGCAAACGTCTCACGGCGGATGTCACCCATAAGATTCAACCTATGATTACAGTCAAGGATACGACCGGCAGGGAATGGTTCGCCCGAGCCATGTTCCTTAGTTTGAACCGTGGGACAGGCGACAATTGGAAGGTCGAGGATTTCAGCCTGTCCATCGCCGCCAAGGAAAACTATGCGTTTTACAAGAACACCAAGCTTGGAGTGGAAGTCCGTCTCGACCAGAATCCTGAACTCAAGAAACTGGTAAACGAATACGTGTCCATAGTCAAAAAAGACACCACTCAAGCCGGAGTCTGATTTTTCCCAAAACAGCAAGAATAGAACCTCCCTTTCGCGTAAGGTTGTTTACAGCGAAAAGGAGGTTTTCTTCTATGGCATATAATCCGTCAGAACCGCGCGACCCGCTGGGCAAGTGGATGAAAGCGCATGGCGGCAATCCGAAGGCGAGTCTTGCCGATAATGTCAAAAGTCTCAACTATGCGGAAGAGCATGGGGCGGCTGTCGATACCAAAAACACGCCGACAGCGGTAATTGACCAGATAGCCCAGACCGGCAAAGACGAGGACAACCGGCTGGAGGCGCTGATGAACCCGAACATCAGCGACGAGACGCTTGACTCTTTCAAGTACAGCGACGACGTGAGGGAGCGCACGGCAGTCGCGTCCAATCCGAAACTGGATGGCAAGACGCTCGACATGATGGCGGACGATGACAACTTCTATGTGAAACGTGCCGTGGCCCTCAACCGCAACACCCCGACCAACACTCTGGAACGGCTCGAAGGCGATGCCGACAAGGACATTGCCGACTACGCTCTCATGGCATGGTGTCGGAACCGTTCACTGGAATACTGCAAGGAAGGCGATTACGGTAATCCCAGCGTCCTGCTCGGGCAGAACAGATACCATCAAACACTGAGGCTCGAAGAGCTTATGGACTACGACGATGTGAGAGACCCCATGCCGCTACCGGGGCAGGACGGTTACAACGACTATATCGAGACCAACGAGAAACTGCATGTCTGCGACGCGTACACGTCAGAGATAGCCACGGAGGCGGCTAGGAACGGCGACTACGACGCAGCCTTGCAAATCTTCGAGGCCGGTCACAGCGAATGGACAGACGACAGGGCGGGAACCACCTTCCCCCTTAGCAAAGGCAGGATGAAATGCCCCGCCATGGCTATCGACGCGGAGACGAAATTGGCTGACCAGTTCCTCTACCACGCCTCGTCCGAGCAGTGCGAAAAACTCTATGAGCTAGGCTACGATTCGTCGGCGCAGGGCATACTGAACCGTTTCGACATGACCAACACCATCAGCACCCGCCCCATGGCGGAACACTGCACGGTGCCGGACAGGCTCGACAGGCTCTCCCAGTCGAAGGACTCAGAGACGAGACTTCATGTGGCGGGCAATCCGAACACCAGCCTTCACACGTTGGAGACGCTAAGCGAAGACAAGGACGAGAAAGTCAGCCGTAGGGCCGTCATGAATCTTGAACATTGCCGTGAGAATCAAAGGCTTTCGGACGAATACGCGGGAGTCGATTTCAACGATGACAGCGGATACGACGATATCCAATTCGAATACTAAAAGAAATTGGAGGAGGAATGTACAATCCTTTACAAGCAAGAGACCCGCTGGGCAAATGGGTCAAGGAGCATGGCGGCGCTTCGATTGAGGACGTGGTCTCCAAGACCAGCATGGTCGATTTGGAGAACATGGCCTTGGATGATAGGACGCCTACCGCCGTGTTGAACAATCTCGCCACTACCGAATACGGGTTCAACCATCCGTTCGAGGAGAATGAGACCTATCCGAATGCGAACGGCGAACCACCGAAGGACGCGAGAGAGAACCGGTATAATTACGAGCAACAGTTGGTCAGATATGATTCCAAGGTTCGTTGCACGGCAATCGAACGCGGTGCTGATGATACCGCGTTGAGCGTATGCCGGTTCGACTACAATCCCCAAATCCGTAACGCGGTGGCGCGTAACACGGATGACGCCCGCACATTGGATGTGCTCTCGTCCGACGAGTCTTGGAAGGTTCGTGGTGCCGTGGCTGGCAATCCGCATACTCCGAAGAACGCTACGGAACGACTGTTGAACGATGATGAGGCCATCGTCCGTGCGGAAGTGTTGAAACGCTCGGATTTGAATTCCGGGCAGATTAGGAAAGCCGTGGATGACGCTTTGGAACCGACCCTTCAACGGGATGGTGCCGTGACCGATGATATGACGAAAATAACCCGTGCCGCGTCCGACAATTGGCAAGCCGACGCCGATACTCTTCACGAATGTCTCCGCGTGGACGATTATGAGACCCAACGGAACGTCGCGGAACACGAGAATACGTCTCAGGAGGATTTGCAACAGTTGGCGCTTAACGCCGACAATGCGGTTCGTGAGCAGGTGGCGTTTAATCCCCATGCCTCGCCGGAAACATTGAACGTTCTGGCCGATGACGGTTGGACTCAGACCCGCATCAACGTCGCCGGTAATCCGAATACTTCGACGGAAACATTGGACTATATGTCCGACCAGTGGAGTCCCCATGTGAAGCGTGCTATCGCGACGAACTCGAACACGTCCGTTGAAACGTTGAAGAAACTGTCCCACGATTCGGATAAGTCCGTGAGACAGTTGGCTTATTCCGGATTGAAGCAGAAAGGTGAGAAACCTATCGACAAGCCATTCAAACCGGCCAAGCCGGTCGAAGACGACAATCCCAGAAAATACATGAGCGCCGATTTCGACCCCATGGAGTTCTTCGGTTTGGACGACTGAATTGACACTCCCGTGGTTGAAACCACGGGAGTGTCAAACAATCGCTCAACATGAATCTTATCGAAAGCATGGCTCCGGTGCCATTATCCGCTATTGGAAAGGTCCTAGATTCTAATTGATGTAATTTTTGCCGTGGCAAAAATTACATCAATTGATGAAAAAACTGCTGATTACCATAATTTTAGATATTCATGTAAGTTTCAAGTGACGTCGGCATTATTCAGGTATCGAGTATGGGGCTACGGACGTTTTCGCGGAGATAATCACGCAGCCGTTCCCTAGTTTTGACACTCATCACGTTCTAAAAAATCCCTCCTCAAACATTCATCCCAGAGGAGGGATTTTTCCGTTTTTAGAAGGTTTATAACACTTGGAGCCGTTAGAGTCGAAACCAGCAATGTAGAAAGATTCCACAGAATCGAAAGTGGTTGACCCGAAATGGCAAGAGACGGTTTCTATCGTCCGGAAAGCTTCATCAGCCCCGGTAGCGAATACGGTCTGCTTCGAGCGGCGACACCGGACAGAACGGTATGGCTGTATGCGAAGATTCCTTGGACGAGCGCACTATTGGATGGTGCGGGCGACTCCAAAAGGAAGGAAGCCGAGCAAAGCTTCATGGCGTTCTTCGACGGGCTGGCCGGTGAGGTCAGCGTGGCGGGCATGCGCTACAGGGATTTGCTGAAAAGCGAATACCGTGAATTCCATCTGCTTACGGGTTCCATGCCTATCCCCTACCGTCCGCCGGTAATGCAACAGGATGATTTGAAAAGCTATCAGGCTTACTATTACCGTAATCTGAACGTGTGCAAGCAGTTCGCTGTCATCGGGGTCCCGTTGAAACTGGGTGGCGAAGCCGGTAGGAAAGGCCGTAAACAGTCGCTTCTTCGGAAAGTCACCACGAAGTTCAATCAGCTTAGCTTCTCCATGGCGAACGGTTACGCCATGTTCGAGGAGTATCTGCCGGACGCGCATCGTATCGAACGCATCATGTTGAACGCCGGCCTCATACCTTTCACCATCATGGAGGAAAGCGAACGAGAACAGCTGGTCGCAATGATGGAGACATGGTGGGTGAGCCGCGCGTCCGCGTCAGCCCTTCCCATCATTGCTGAGAACGACCACCTGCATTTCTTCCCGAACAGTAAGGTCTGCCAGAACGCGAAACGACTATACGATGAGGGAATCGACTGCGACCAGTGGAACATCGACAGCGAGTATCCGGCGTCCATCTGCTTCGCCCGAACAACCCAGTTCGCACAATCGGACATCACCGACCCGTCCAACCTGTGGATTGCGAAACTGATGGAAGTCGCTACGGCGGGTGGCGCGAACGCCGTCGGAACGTCCATTCGCGGCAAGGTCGAACCCGGCAAGGTGACGGCTGACACGATTCGCCGTAACGCCCGCACGATTGACGAGAACATCAAGGAACGTTATCAGCATGGCCGTGAGGCTTCCGCCGATATGACCGATTTGAAATATCGTCTGGACTATAAGAAGGCCATTTACAATTCTCCCGAAATGCCGCCGAGCATCATCGATTTGAGTGTCGCCACCTGCGTGGCCGGTAATGCGCAGATTGCCGTGGACTCGTTGCAGAACATCCAGAATTTCGAGTTCACGAATCTGACCACGGCCAACGAACAGTTGATGGCGTTCAAAAGCATGCAAGCCTGTTCTCCGGTGCGTATGACACCGTATGAGATTCACTGGTCTGCGACCTGCGTGGCTGGTGGTGGCGTGAGTAGTTTCGCCAAGGCCGGTGACGATACGGGCGCGTTGGTCGGATTGACCGAAGCGAACCGGCAACCCGTTTACGTGGGCACTACCACCGTGCAGGATAAGGATACCCGACCGGGCATTCTGGTCATCGGTGAAACCGGTTCCGGAAAGTCCATGCTGTTGGTGAGCCTGTTCCTCCAGTGGATGCTGATTGACTCCCGTAGCGGCAAGGGCAAAACGCCTTGTATTCTCGTCAACCCGAAGGAAGGCAACGACTTCGAGGATGCCGTCCTGTCCCGTAACGGAACAGTGCTCCGAATGGATTCCGACATCGCTGACGGAACATTCGACCCGTACAATGTGCTCCGAAGCGAGGAAGAGGCCAAGGATATGGCCGCTATCATGATTTCCGATATTCTGAAACCTGACGGCGACACCTCCTATGAGCTTACCGTCAAGGCCATGCTGGATTACGGTTACAAGAAGGGTGGCCGCTGTTGCGGGACCATCCTATACAAGGCGGCTACCGACTTCCGTGCTCTCCAGCAAGCGGGGAAAGACCCTTCGCAATACAACTTGTATCCGGACACGTTGGACGTGTTCAAACTGATTACGATGAGCGTCAACACGAACCAGCCGTTGCGTCTTATCTTCGGTACGAACGATAACGTGGCCCCTTTGCGTGTCAGTCAGAACCTTACCCTTATCAACGCTGGCGACCGTTCCATGATTCCGGAACCGGGAGCCGAGAACACCGTTACCGGACGTATCCAACGTTGGGTGCTTCGTATGATTGTGTTCGGCGCGGGTGCCGCAGTAAGCGAACGAGACGGAATGGTCGGCATCGATGAGGCTTGGGCAATCCTAGGCGAGGACAAGGGTGCCGCCAAGGTGAACGAGTGGATGCGTACCGCACGTTCCCGCCGTTTCACCCCGGTGTTCGCCTCCCAGAAGGTCAAGGAGTTCATCAACGCTGGCATGACCGGCGGTATCGGCCGAGCGTTCCTGCTGGCTTTGGACGACCCGATTCAGGATTCTCCTGCCCGTGACGCTTTGCGACTGTTGCAGATTGAGGATTCCGGCAATCGTATCCGCTCCCGTATGAGCATGGGTGATACGAAGGAGAACGATGAGCCGAACTGGGCTGGCATGAGGCGTCTGCGTATCAAGGACAAGGAGACCGGCAAGGACAAGACCATTCGTGGTGCCGTCGCCTACTTCAAGGATTCCAGCAAACAGCCGGTACCCGTCGAAGTCATCATTCCGCCAGACCTGTTGAAGGAAATCTCCACGACCGCAACCGATAAGATTCGCCGTGAAGAGGAGAAGAAGAAAGCAATGCAAGCGTCAGAAACGCAGGAAGGACAAGAACAGTGAGCTACAAGGATTTCTTCGGAGAGAACCGTCCGACGCCCCATAAGACGGAGGATGAGCAGAACATCACATCATTGTCTCCGCCGACGTTCGACACCACGCCGGTCGTTGAAAAATATGATGTGATGTCTTTCCAAGGTTTCTCCAGTGGAAGACCGTTGCTGTTGGAACGGCCCACCAAGTATGTGAATCGTATTATCAATTCGATGAAGCAGATTATCGCCATTCCGGAGAACGACCAGTATGGTGGAATCGCTGGAAGAGTCTACCTGTCGCCTATCTTCACACTCCCCATGGCACTGCTCCATGAGGGTGACAAAATCGGCAATGAGACAGTGAACCGTTACCCGTATCTGCATTTCCCGACGAACCATGATTGGAACGTGGACGAAATGAGCTTGGACGAGTATCTTCTAGCCATCGAATACATGTTCGTCATCCATGACATTGCTCAGGAAAGCTCCGAGGGAGACCTTCTCACTTATGGTGTGGACGGGGATTATACGATGGATGATGACGCGTGGAAAACCGCTTGCGAATGGTCTAAGGAAATCAGCAAACCATTGTCCGACCTTAATTGTGGCCGACTATTGGGTTTTGCCATCAACAGTAAAAGCGAGAAGGAAGTCGATATGGTCGTGAACCTGTTCGACCTTTGGGGGGAGGAGCGGGAACCGCAACAGATTCTATCCGACGCGCAGACCGCGGCGGGTGATGTGGAAGACCTTTACGATATGGTGTTCAGTATCCCGTTTGAACCATTCCACTGATTTCCCTCCCCTTACCTAAAAAATTCTGTTAACTTGGAAGAGATGGCAAAAATCTCTTCCAAGTTTTTTGTAAGGCGGGTACAGTGCAAAGTTTTGGAAAAATGGCGGCGATGGGGATGGCTGGCCTACTCCTCTTCGACATGATGATAGCGGTCGGCGTGACCAGTATGAGTACCGTGTCCGATACGACCATGATGTCCATTCGCTCCAACGGGTGCAAGAAGACCTCTGCCCAAAGCAGTTCGGACAGTGGGAACAGTCTCATAGACAAGTACATAGCCAAGGCCGAGGAAATGGCTAAGGATGGCAAAATCGGCTATAGCCAGTCGAAACGAAAACTCAATCCTGATGTTGACTGTTCGAGTTTCGTCTACTATGCGCTGACAAAGGGTGGCGTCAAGAATCTGGGCGACTCCCCATTTAATACGTCCAGTATGGATGACCCGATGAGCAAGGCCGGTTTCACCAAAACCGACTTCGATGGTTCCGCAGACAAGCTCCAGAAAGGTGATGTTGTATGGCGGGACGGCCATACGGAAATCTATATCGGGGATAATAAGACCGTTGGCGCTCACGAGGATACCGATGGCAAGGATGGTGACAGCAAGGGGGACGAGGTGTCGGAAGTCCCGTTTGATTACGGTGGCGGTAAATACACTTCCTACTATCGTCTTTCCGACTCTTCCGCGTCCAGCTCCTCCGACTCCTCCTCTTCGGACTCCAGTAGCTCCAGTTCATCTTCTGATTTCAAAACCAATGATGTAGCAATCAAAATCGCCAAGGCGTTCGCGTCAGCGGGATTCTCCAAAGCGGCCACGGCTGGAGTATTGGGCAATGTGTATGCCGAATCCGGTTTCGTGGCGGACAGAAGCAGCCCCGACAATGGATACGGTCTCGGACAATGGACTCCCCGAAGCAAAATCCGCACTTGGATGGACTCCAACGGACTGGAGGGCACGCCTGATTCGGACGAGGACGGGCAGATAAAAATGCTTGTGGCAACCGCGAAAAGCTCCTTCAACAATCATTACTTGTCGGAAGCCAAGGCCGAGATAACCGTCAAGAACGACAGTCTGTATGATACTTGGCATGACGCCAGCGACCCGGAAGTGGCCGCAGTCGCATGGATGGCCGGATGGGAAAGGCCAACTTGGGCCTCCCGTAATGAGGATAGCCGAAAACAGGTAGCCAAGAACTATTACGACAAAGGATTGAACGACATCTCCTTCAACGGCAAAAGCGAAGACTCCGACGATGACAGTTCCCAATGTTGTACCGAGGATTCAGACTCCGGTTCCGACGATAAGAATACTTCCACAGTCACCAACGCGTCCGTTTCTTCAAGTGACTCCACCACGTTAACGGGAAACTCGAAAGACTTCGTGGATAAGACGGTTGAAGCGGCTTATAAGGTCGGAAAGAAATATAAAATCCCCTATGAGGTTATTCTGGGACAGTCGGCTCAGGAAACCGGTTGGGGTACTTCCAGTCTGGCAAAAGACCATAATGCCTATTTCGGTATCCGTCCGACGAAAGGAAGCCAAGGAGTCGTGGAAACGGGTTCAAATGGAAGCTTCGTCTCATACAATTCCGTTGAAGACTCGTTCGAGGACTACGGTCTGTTTATCCACGAGAACTCCCGGTATGCAAAAGCATTGCAATATCCAAACAATCCTCAAAAATATTTGCATGAGGTAGCATATGCGGGCTATTGCACGGACGATGGTGAGGGACATAAGAACGAGGCCGCGTACCCGATTTATGAACAGCGTGTTTGGGATTTGACTAAAAGTATCGCGGCTTATATCAAGTCCACGGGAAAGTATCCGGCTTCTTCCGAGATGAGTTACAGTGATTTGGACTCTGACGATGGCAATACGGTCTGCCCCGCCGGTGACGAAGGAGACTCCGCACAGAACGGCGAAATAGGCGGCGCTCCGGCAAACACTGATAATTATGCTTGGATGTGCAATAGTAAGGTGAAAGTCTGCAAGGCAGGTGATACCGGCCCCAGTTTTCTCTGGTCTAATGGCGCAGACTATCAGTGCTACTGGTATTGGCTTATGCGTTCCTACATGGTGTTCGGAAGCATGGAAAATCCTCGCACAAATTACGGTGGAGACTTGTATGCCGACTTGCAAGGCAGGGCTGGTTGGACTACGTCTAAATCACCTAAACCCGGAGCCGGTGTGGCCTTCAAGGACGGTACCGGCGCCATTACCCACGTCGCTTTCGTAGAGAAAGTTGAAACCGATTCTTCCGGAAAATGGAAGATTTTCATTAGCGAGGGCAACTCAAGGGACAGCGACCCGACAGGCCACTGGAATGAGTACAACACTCGTTGGGTGGTTCCTAACGGAGACAGATGGTACGGGTATATCCAAGGTTTCTTCTGGCGTACAGAATGGAATCTTTAATATCCGTCAGATAGGAAATGAGTATGGGCGAATGTTTTTGTAACATTCGCCCATACTCATTTTTTATTGTCCATTCGCCGGACAATTCTGGCATCCGGGATTGGATGTGAAGGAAATATCCTCCCACATTGACCAATCGACTTTTCCTAACAAGTCACCCTCGGATTCGGGATGGCTTAGGACTTTTGTAATGCCCGTCTGATTCAATCCATTCCAATTCAAATCTCCTTGAACAGGAATGGCTATACGGTTCCCTCCACCGATGTTTTTAGCCACATTGTCTGGAGTCCACTCGTTGAAATACGGGTTGAGCCACCAATACTCGTCGGCGTCATGCTCTATCCAAGAAACTTTTCCATCCTTGATGGTCAACAGGTCATTGATGGTGTAATCCCTCCATGCCGGGGTCACTGCTTTATACCCACCAAGACTATAAGTGTCACCATTGGTTACAAGAATGGCTCGGACGGTTCCTTTGACTCTTACTTTCCCATCATTGTATACGGTTGATTTTGGCTCGTCTACCCATCTTGCCCCAGTTCCCCATACTTCGCTTTTCCACCATGTCTGATTGTCTGGCATGATTGAACAGTATGCGTAAATGATTGCGTTGTCCTGTGAGCATACGTAGGATATGGCGTTCTTACCCCATGATGGGTCAACGTCAAAACCCACTATTCCTGAATCGGGGAAATCCGGAAGGTCTGGTGTTCTCAATGCGGACAATACTTGGTCGGCTGGCTGTTTGGCCCACTGGTGTGGGTCAGCGAGCGAGTCCACTCCCCAATTGCGCATGTCTTTTTCCATTTGGAGGGCGATGGTCTTGTTCTGTTCCTTTTGTTTGTCGGACAAGACTGGGGTTTTCTTCTTTTTGGTCTTGTTGGTGGAGCTGGAGGAGCTGGTGTTGGCGCTGGCTTGGGTCTCTTTGGTGGACGTGACGTGCTTGCGCCATGCGCACCATCCGATGACGAGCGCCAACACTAGGACGACTGCTGTGATTATGGTGATGGTTTTTTTGTTGTGGGACATGAGTTCAGCCTTTTGCTAGGAAGTTCGGACGGGTGTTCGAACATCTAGAAGAATCTTAGCGAGAAACCCTGCCGTCAGCCTTCTTGTACTGGGATTCCCTTCCATCCAACCCGTTCTTTCCGAGGCGAAGCAGGATGGTGTTCATCCACATGACACCCGTGGGAATGAGGTATCCGATAAGTGCGAGCAGGAGGCAGAAATTATCTCCGGGGTTCCAGTGAACGTAGAGCATTGGAACGATTGCCATGAGCACGCAGTCGATGGGGATGTCACGCAGTTTGCCCTCATGGAATTCGATTCGGAAGCACCAGATGATGGTTTGGAGGATGGCAACGAAGATGAGGAACGTGAAGATGTCGAATGCTCCGACGGCGATTGAGGGGATGACTGTTCCGAAGAAGTTGTTGAACATCGTTTCGAACGTCTGTCCTGCACTGGTCATGGACAGTCCTCCGATTGCGAGGACGATGACGCAAATCGAGTAGACGATGAACGTGCCAATCGAGATAAGTAGCGTTGCCATTTTGTTTTCTCCTTTTTCTTTAGGTCATAATTTGTTTCCTTATGGCGACTCTTTTTTTTGTGGACATTCTCAGTATAGCACGAACCTAAACTTTCTACAATAACTCGCCACCCAAGACGACGACACGCCAAGAAAACACCCCAACCAGCCCCAACCTCCCCCAAACAATTTTCCTGTTTTCAAAAGGTTTACAACAAACAGTCCATTAGTGTCGTTAATAGATTTCCGACATTCAAAAACAGATAATGAATGGAGTCCTCGATGGCACAGAATCGCGGTGGACGAAGCCGCAGTAGGAGCAAAGAGCCGAACCATATCTGGAGCGGCTTCTGGTGTGGACTCATAATCATCATCGGCGTAATCCTCTGGACTTTACTGAGACTTCCGCTCATGCCGTTCATCTGGCTGGGAATCCTCGTAGGAGGAACCACGGCCACCTATCCGACGCCCGCACATAAGACAGACCCCATAGACCCGAAGAAACTCAACGTCTACTACCGTTGGAAGGATATGTTCTCCGGGCTGAAACCTTACTCCCGTCCCGAAAAGGACGACGAGTTCGATGAGAACCCCGAGACATTCACAGACATCATGTCCAAGTCCGACTGGCTTGCCGCGCATAGGGTCTCATGGTGGGTCGGCTGGTTCGTCGGCCTGTACGCCAGTCGTGGATGCGGATTGTGGACGATACCGTTCAACATGATATTCGGTTTCATGTCGGTCATGGGCGTCATCCATTGGCGGGACCGTCTTGTAGACCGTCGGCATATCTATCAGGGTGTGAGCGTGTTCGCCTTCCTGCAAAAAGGCAAGCCGTCGCAGAAGACCATCGCCATCGTCTCCGCTGTTATTTTCCTTGTTATACTGGGAGCTTGCGCATATTTGGGGTTCGTGGATATTCCCACGACGCTCAGTCTTCCCGCACTTCTGTTCCTGTTGCTCGTGACGAAATTTGACAAGAAGAAGCAGACCGCGTATTGGCGTGAACTCGTCAAAGCGCAACGCATGCTGGACGGTTGGGTCAAAAGCGACGACTTGGCAAAGATGTGGGGAGGAGCCTACGTCACCCAAGTCAAGAAGGTCGGCCATCGCAAGAATCCGATGCACGTCATGCGAGTCCGTCTGCAAGACCAGTATGACGCTCCAAGAAGCAATGAAAAGGTATTGAAAGCCGGTGTGGAGCCGTTACGTTCCTCCGCCACATCCAGCGGTTACAATTTCATAGCCCTGCTCGCCGCCAAAACCATCAAGGAGAACGGCTGGCAGTTCGACCCAAGCCTAGTGCGAATCGTATACGGCAAGGACGAGTCCTGCATTCCCGACATCACCAAGAAGAAGGTCGGGACGAAAATCGCCCAACTGGTTGCCGACATCGCCTACGATTATTGCGCCCAGAACGAATGGCACAAGCGTCCGCCGCTCGTTCAGGTCATCGACGCCGCCGCAGACGATGAGGAAGAGGCGGCATGGCTGATGCTGTTGCACAATCCTCCCAGTGGTGGTGCTCTCATCACCCAGTTGGGATTGGAATGGTTGGCGAACCCGTTCAGCCCCGCCGACATCATCAAAATGCCGATATTCTCCGACTTGGAGAACGCGTTCATGCTCGCCGCCCAACCCGAAACGAAACTGAACGACAAAGGCAACAAGTATCGTCCGGCGGGTTTGACGCAAAGCAAATCGTTCAACCGGTATATCGAACTGTCCCGCCGGTTCAAACAGGACCAGAAGGCTTGGCAGGATATCGTTGGGTCGAAGCTGAATCTTCCCGTCTGCAACTACGACGAAGAGAAGATTGTCGAAACCAGTGAGGGCTGGTCTATCTCGTTCATGCCGGAAATGCTGACGGCACCAGACCGCACGTCCGACTTCATGAGATACGACCTATCGAGTCTCGACCCGTCCAAGGATTTCGTCGGACTCATCGAGGAGAACGGCATCACCTCGCTGGTCATGGCGGACAACGCCCCTTTGAGAATCGACCGTCTGACCGGTTCCCGTCCCGAATACCGTCGTTACGCTCAGGCGCTCATCTACAAGGCGCTCATGGACGTGATGCCATCGCGGGCGGAGGTGGTCATCGACTCCTGTCAGCAGATGGGCAAGGACACGGCCATCTGGCGTATCGGCTTCCATTTGGGACGTGGCGGAACCGTTGCCGACGTGCGCAGGAAAAGCGCGAACATCAGCGCCGCCGTCGGTTCCGAACGAGTGTATTGGGATTGGCAGTCGGCTGACCGTGCGACCGTCTGGCTGTGCTCCAACCCGTATTTGGGCACCGACCCGGACAGCGTGGCCCATTGGAAGATTCGAGCCGCCCAGAAGGAACTCATTCAACTAGCCTTGTCTGACGCTTGGGGTGTTGCCGGAGTTCAGGACAGTTCCGGTAAGACGCCGACCGTCGAATCGTTGGGCGTGCTTCCGAACAACAAGGAGGTTCTGCTCGCCAAATTCCAGATTCCGGGCGGATTGGATTTGGACAAGCCGCAATACAATCTCGGCAAGTTCCTCACCGAAGCGAATTATCCGTATGGTCGAATCATCCAAGCCTACGGCACGGATTTCTCCATGGTGTTGGCGAAGAAGAGTCCTTTCCCGACAAGCGTCATGGCGGATTGGGAGACGGCGAAGAAGTGCGACCGTCGCAAGTTCCCGATTGGCGTGGACGATTTAGGCAATCCCGTGTACTGGGATACGAAGACCACGCCACATCTGCTCATCAGCGGTAAGAGCGGTAGCGGCAAGTCGTCCGCTTCGCAGATTGTCATTGCGGAGGCTTTGCTGAAAGGCGAGGACATCATTCTCATCGACCCGTCGAAGGGTTGCATCGATTTCACCCAGTGGGCGAAGCCGAAGGCTCTGGCGTTCGTCGGCCTGTACCAGTTGCGTGAGACGGAGGCTGTGATTTCTTGGGCGCGTGAGGAGATGGCCGAACGTGTGCGCATCAACAACAAGTATGGCGTGGGCAACATCTTCGAACTGGACCCGGACGACGTGGAGGAAGCCGACCGTAAGCATCTGAAACCGTTGAACATCCTGTTCGATGAGTTCAACTCGTATTTGCAGGAGACGGGCAAGACCACGCAGAATCCTCAGAAGGACATGCAGATTGCCAACGACAATGCCGCCGTGTCCGCGACGAACGCATCCATCGCAAGGACGATGAGCGCGTTGAGCAAGATTATCGTGCAGGGTCGTACCGCTGGCATCCGATGCATTTTCGGCGCTCAGCGTTTGACGATGGACGATATGAAGAAGTACAACGGCAACGCGTTCTTCCGTTCGTTGGGACGTATTCTCTTGGGAATGGACTCCCCCGCAGGTGTGGTCAGCGCCCAGAATCTCTCCGAAGCGAACCGCACCCAGAAGTCGTTGAAGAACGAGGATGGTCTAATCCCGGTCGGTCGTGGAATGTACGAAAGCATGCAGGGCACTTTGATGGCGGTGCAGACATGGTATTCGGGCGGTCAGGACGAACTGGCGAGGCTTGTGGCGAACATTCCGAATCCGGAACCCATCGACTACCAGCAGTACATGCCGCGAGCGGCGGAACAGTTCACCAAGCTCGACGTGGAGGACATCAAGGAAATCTTCACTTCCAACAACGGTTCCGAAAACGTCGAGGACGAGGACGTGGAGGAAGAGGAATGGTAATCATCCCGCTCTTCCGGCTCGTCTTTTCCAACAATCCCAAAGGAGGGGAATTCCAGAAAAATGTCGTTCATTCTAGGTGATGATATTCACGGCCTTCCGGTCGAATGGCGTACTGAAGAAGGCAATCAGAACATGCTGACCATCAGCGGCAATCATGGTTCGGGCAAGACCATGATTGCGGATTCCATCATGTTGCAGGCTTTGTCCGGACAATATGCGGTCATCCGTTTCGACTTCGAGGGCAAGCCGCTCCCCTCCCCCATCGTCAGTCAGGTTGACTATGAAGCAAAGGCCGAAACGTTGGAGGTGCTTGACCGGACGGTGGCTGAAATCAGACGGCGTGGAACATGCCTCGAAAAGCATGGAGTGGAAGGAGACCCGACCCCACGTCCGCTTCTGCTTGTCTTCGAGGACTTGGACACGCTCATGGAGACCGAAGACCGATATTATCTGCGTGCCGTCGAGGAACGCCTACGGGAAGTCGAAACCGGAATCTCCGGACTGCGCGTGTATCTGGCGCTTGTATCATCCACGTTCCCCATGGAGGAGCATTCCCTTTTGAAGAACGTCATCTCCCATAGTGGTCACGTCCACTTAGGGTACTCCCCCATCGAGGAATATGTACTCCCATCCAACAGGGAACAGGCGAGCCATCTCATCACCCGTCTCGCAAACCACAGCTTCCAACTGCTACCCGGACAAGGCTTCTACGAAGACCGGTTCGGAGCGTTGAAACCAATCAGTCAACCCCACGCATTCAAAGGAGGAAACCACAATGCCTGAAACCAGACCGAAAATCAAAATCGGATTATCCAAAATGTTCCCTGACGGGTTCGACGCGCACAATCCCGACGATATGATGCGTCTGACCCGAAAAATTCAGGAGAAGGCCGCACGCCAGCCTGAAAAATATGAAGGCTATCTCATCGACAGCATCAGCCCGGACGGACTCTACGCCTACATCGCTCCGATGGCTATGTCTACCGACGATAAGGAGATGCAGAAGCTTCTCACGGAGGGTATGGCGCACGGTGATGAAATCGACGCCGCCGACTGTATGGGCGAAGCCCGTCAGAAGGATACCGTCGCCCGTATCGAACTGAATTATGCCAACAGTACAGACCCGACCATCAAACATGTGCCGGGCATGACATGGAAGGTCATCGATTTCATTCCGCGCACCAGTTCCAAGAGCGTCGTGCTGTTGCAGTTGATGGACGATAAGACCATTTCGATTCGCCAACAGTTCGCTGAGGCGTTGGGCTTGCAGAAGTATCCGTGGCTCATCCGTCTGACGCCGACCGCTGAGGGTGGTTGGAAAATCCGTATCAAAGGCAATGCGGCCACGTATCGTCCTTCCAAGCATGATACGAAGATTCAGGAGACCGTTGAGATTATCGGCGGTGAGGGCTGGTTCTTCAAGGCTGATGCCGAGAACGGTGTCATCACCGTGTATCCGGGAGTGCCGCCGACCTTCCCTGCGGTCATCAATCCGCCGAAGGAGTTCTGGAAGAAAAGCGATTTGCGCCACGCCTACTTTGGTATGAAGCTTCCCGACCGTGGACGTGAGACCGGCGACCTGCTGTACAACGATTGGAAGGACGCGTCCGGAGTGCTGGTCGCGGGCGCTTCCAATGGCGGTAAGAGTGTGGTCATCAACTGTCTTGTATATGCCGCAGTATCAGCCGGATGCCAACTCGCGGTATGCGACGACAAGTACAAGAGCGTCGATTTCAAATGGTGCCGTCCGTGGGTCATCGACCATGGTTGGGGTTGCGACAGCATGGAATCCTGCGCGGCCACCTTGCAACACATTCTGGACTTGAGCGCGGTTCGTGCGAATGTCATCAACCAGTATGGCAAGGAGAATTGGTGGGGTCTGCCGGAGGATGTCCGTAAACAGTATCCGCCGATTCTGTTGGTGTGCGATGAGATTGCGCAATGGGCGGCACCGTTGACCGTTCCGCCGGGATTGTCGAAGGATAATCCGACCCGTATCAAAGCCGAATACGAGAAGGGTATCCGTGCGATGAATTATATGGCGTTGCTGAAAATCTGCCAGACGGTTCGTTTCAGCGGTATCTTCTTCATGTATGCGGCCCAGTCCGCAACCAGCCAGAATGGTCTTGACCCGAGTGTCCGGACCAATCTTCCGTCGAAGATTCTGTTGGGCGACAAGGTCAACGATACCGTTCGTGGCACCGTGCTGAATGATGCGAAGAACGCTCCAACTGTGCCGAGTTATCTTATCGAGGCTGGAGTGTCCCGTGGTTGCGGCATAGCCGAGCTTGTCGGACAGGAGGCATGCGTCTACAAGGGCTTCTACGAGGACGACCACAAGCATGGGAAAAGCTGGAGTGACATTCTCCGCGAACACATGTTGGAAAACAATCCCCCGAAAGGCAATGATGAGGCCGGACACTGGTCATGGGATGACATCATCGTGGCCGTGCCCGCCGCCGCAGAAAAACCCGACGACGGTGCCATGTACGAGGATGACAGCCACTCCCCCAGCCGGTTGGAGACCGAAGGCGGATTCGGTGAAGACGGTCGTGACGTGGCAGACCGGGACGAACCGTTGAAAGGTGCCGCCGCCGCAGCTCATGCGAGCAAACTGTATGCGGCTGGAGTTGACGTGCCCCACGTGAGCGCGGTAGCCGCCGCCCGTAGTCTTGCCAAAGAGTCCGCACAGCAGGGCTTGTAAGAGTCCGACCATCATAGTCTGGAGGTGTTTCGCAGATGTCTGAGCAGGATGATTTTCTGATTGGCAACAACCGGTTGGATGAGTCTCTTTTGATGGACATGTCCGACATGCCGGCGGAGCAGTCCGCCGCTAAACCGGCGAGCAGGAAAAAGAAGTCTCCGGCGAAGCGGAACACCTCTTCGACTGTGAGGAAGAAAAACAGTGCGACGGCGAAGCAGTCGAGTGGAGAATCGTCTTCCCGGAACGATGATGGTACGTCGAACAGGCGGAACGGTGGACAGGCGGAACGGAATGACGCCGTACCGTCCGATAGTGAAAACCAGTCCTCCACAACGCCGCCTCCACGTTTCAACAGTCAACCGGTGGAACCGGTCGAACAGTCCCCCGTCGAAAACGGCGTACCGGCTGAGCAATACTACGGTGAGCCGGTCGGCCAGTCGGCTGTTGGAACGGAAGAGCAGTCAGCTTTCCAGCAGGAACAACAGTTTTACGGCGAACCGGCAGAACAGCAAACCGGTGTAGCGGGAAACCAGCAGTCCGAAGATGACATAGACCCGTTCTCCATGTGGAACATGCGGGAACAGTCCGATGCCTCCACGGTAGGACAGAATACCGTCAATCCGGATGGGCGACAGAACAGCGAAACGGCGGACAGGCAGAACGTTGGACAGGCGGAACAGGATTCCATCTGGCGGATGGATGACATGCCGCAACAGGCGGAACCGCAACAATCCGATTATCCGGCCAGCCAGCAGGACAGTCAAGCGGATATTTGGAGTGTTGATTCGCCGGAACAACAGTATGCCGACGGTCAGGCGCAACAGTCGAACGGCGAAACGGCAAACCAGTCAAATGATGATTTCTGGAATACCGGCGAACCGGCGCAACGACCGACCAGTATGCCTGAACAACAGTCCGATGACGTTCAGGTGTTCCAACAGAACGGCGAACAGGATATCTGGGGAGACAATCCCACAGGCGGGCAAGTCCAACAGTCGAATGGTGAAACGGCGGACAGGCAGGCCAGCGAACAAGACTTCTGGGGAGATGAATCCGACGTTCAGCCGGTTCAACAGTCGGACAGCGGACAGGCAATCCAGTCGGACGGTGAGCAGGATATTTGGGGAGACAATCCCACAGGCGGAACAGCAAACCAGTTGAACGGTATGCCGGAAAGCCAGCCGTCCAGCGAGCCGGATATATGGGGGAGCAGTGACGACAATTCGCCGTATGGACAGAACGCCGCTCCGGTAGCCTACGATGATATTTGGGGAGATGAGATTCCAGTCCAACAGCCTGAACCGGATGACGGTGGACAGGCAAGCCCATTCGACGGCGGACAGGAAAACCAGTACGACAATACGCCGGTGAGCCAATCCGACACCGAACCGGCGAACCAGCAGAACGGCGAACAGTCCAACCAGCCGGATGATGACTTCTACCGTCGAAACAGCATCTTCAACGACCATGGTGAAGGCCAATGGTGGGAGGATGGTTCCAACGGTCAGGAACAGTCGGCACCCCAGCAACAACAATCCGCGCCACAACAGGAGGATGACGGTTTCTGGGATGACAGTATACAGGCAAACCAGTTCGACAGTACGCCCGTAGAACAGTCCTCCGGTTTTCCGCCGCAACAATTCGACGGCGAACTGCCGGATTATACGGATGATGCCGAAGCCGAAAACACCACCGACGGTGAAGGCGATGGTGGCAGAATCCGTAAAATCATTATCATGGTCGTGGTGATTCTGGCCGGTATCGCGCTTCTATGCGGTGGTGGCTATTACGCTTATTCGACATACACTCACGCCCAAGCCGAGAAGGCCCGGCAGGTTGAAATCCAAAAGAAGCAGGATTCGCTCACGAAAGCCCAAAACAATTGGGACAAGCGTGTGGCCGACGCGAAAGACCTGATTAAGGAAATCAAGAACAGTCTCGTGAAGGACGACAAGACCACGCTGGGGGAGTGTGACAAGCTCAGCAAGGCCACGGAAGGAAATCCGATGACCGAAGCGGCAATCGGCAAGAAAATGAAGGCGTTGAACGCTCAATACAAGGCGACCGACAACGCGTATCGGAAGGCATTGCAGTCGAAGAGCGTGGACGTGTCCAATAAGTTGAAGAGTCTCATCGACCAAGCCAGAAAACTTGGCGACGCTCCGGATTCGTCGGATAAGAAGACCATGAACAGTCTCGTCAAACAGTGGAAGGATACGCAGGTGACGGCTGACAATGTGGCCGACGCCAACAAGGCGGTGTCCAGTCTGCAAGATGTGGTGGGCAAGGTCAGCAAGGCCAAGACCGACGCGGATAATGCGAAGAAGGCGGAGGAGGAGGCCAAGAGGAAGGCCGAGGAGGAAGCTCAGGCTCAGGCGCAACAGCAGCAGCAATCCCAGCAGACGTATACGCCGCAACGGCAGTATACGGCTCCAAGGCAACAGCAGTCCACGCCGTCAACCCCGTCCACACCATCGACTCCATCCACACCGGCTACACCGTCGCAACCGTCCACCGGTGGTGACGGCAACAGCGGCGTGATGTTCTAGCCTAAAAAGAGTTATTCCAACCTACAAGTTTCTGTTGTAGGTTGGGATAACTCTTTAGAATCAGTCAATCACCATTCGGTGTCCGCACCCTCGTCAAAGTCGGAGTCGTAATCGTCTTCGACCGTTTCCTTGACAGGCTTACGGGTCTTACGCGGTCGGGGAGCGGGAACCTCCTCTTCCTCCACGCCGTCGTATTCCTCTTCCGGTTCGACCGGCTTCACCTTACGGGCGGGCTTGGTCTTACGACGCGGCTTCGGAGCCTCCTCCTCATACTCGTAGTCGTCCTCTTCTTCCGGTTCCGGTTCGACCGGCTTGACCGGCTTCGCCTTGCGACGCGGCTTCGGAGTCTCCTCTTCCTCCACATCGTCATCCTCAGCATAATCGTCAACGTCAGAACTGGAACGAAGCTTGACACGCTTGTTCCACGGGTCGTCGCCCGACTCGTAATCCGGCACCATCTGGTCACGCCATGCGACCATTTCAGCAATCTGCTCTTCGGTGAAAGCATCCTCAAGGGACATGATGCCAGCCGGAGTACCGCCGCCGATAATGACAACGCTCTTGATTCGACCGGTCACACCCTGACCAATCTTGGCCTGATGCCAGCCGGAAAGACGAAGCACGGCACTCGCATACTGTCCCGCATACACCTTGTCTTTCCAGAAGTCGAGTCGGCGTTCGTACTCTTCAACGGAATCAGGGTCTTCCTCGTTCACGATGAAATGTTTCGGCATGGGGTGGAGGATGTTCTTGTCATCGACCCAGCCGACGCTCGGCGGTTCGGTTGCGCGAGACTTGGCGGAAAGCATGTACTTGCCCCTCAGCGAGGAATCACGTTCGGACATGATTACCAGTTCGCCGGTGTCCTTATCCTCGACTTCCTCACTATCGCAGTCAACGAGGGCGAAGTGGATTGCGGCACGCTTGTCGAACATGCGCTTGGCTTTCAGCTCTTCGATGTATGCGTTCTGATAGCCGGAAATCTTCTTGATAATGGCGCTGTCACGACGCTTGTCGAGAATCGCACGGAACATGTAGGACGGCTTGCTTGGAGTCTTGTCCTTGTTCTTGTCATCGTCGCTCTGCTTGAAAACGTAAGGCTCGAAGAGGGAGCAACGTCCAAGAGTGATATGGGGGAGGAACACGTCGAGTGTGGACGGCACTGACGCGGACTGTTCTTGCTCTGCCATTTTTGGCTTTCTCCTTTATTTTCGTTTTCCTCTCACACCAATATCAGGCATGAACCTTTTTCATTCGGAAAACAGTTTGAACATGCTTTGACATGAGTGGAGGAAGTCAGTTCTTTTTATGTGGACATGTCCAAGTATAGGTCATATTTGAACTATTGTGAAATCAGGCGTGTCCCCTTGAATTTCAACGATTATCAGCATACTCGTTCATACGATTTGGTTCAAAAGTGAACCAATGCTATAGTTGGGTTGAAACTTGTAGGAAAGGAGTTGTCTAAAAAAATGGGAAACATCTCATTACGCAACCTTCGAATACAAGCGGGAAAAACACAGGCTGAAACAGCCGAAGTACTGGACGTGTCAACAAGCACATATAAACGGTGGGAGAAAAACCCGCTTGAAATGCCACACGGCATGTGGTTGGAAACCGTCCAATATTTGGAAATGTCCGCGCAAATCAGAAAGAAGACCAAAATGGCAACCGATTACGGCCACTCCGAAGTAGTATTCGACGAACCGATGACCGACGAGGAGGAGGAAAGGAACCGAGCATCATACACGGTTCCGATTCCGGACTCTCTGACCAACAGTTTCGAACCATCCCAGCCCATCACCGATAAACAATTCCTCGACTGGGAGATTCGCCACATCGAACCATATCCGGGTTATGCGGAGGAGTACGCCGCATGGCAGGACGCGTGGGAGGAAATCGACCGGGCACAGGCCGAAGCCGATGGAAACCCCTACAACTACGTTGACAACATGAAGCTCCAGCCGGAGTTCGACCCGCAGACCGGCGAACCCATCGACTATGAGGAGCCTGTTATCTTCCAGAACGCCGAAACCAACAAGGTCGAAGTGCATCTGCCCGCCGAAGACGCGGTCAAGGCCGACGCCGAAGCGCGAGGCGAAGACACTTCCATCACCGGAGACGAAGAGGAGTAATCCTCCATGAGCCAAGCGAAAATCATCGACGCGACCGACGAGGAATACTTCGCCATGGACGCGCTCGACCAGAGCCAGTTGAAAGCGTTCCTGAAAAATCCGAAGGAATGGGCTTACGACCGACTGTTGGGCGACCATACGCCGACGGACGCGATGAAGTTCGGCACCGCATTCCACGCCTACCTGTTGAACACGAGCGAGGTCGTATGCCTTGACGAGGGGCAGACCTTTCAAAGCAAAGCCAACAAGGCATGGCGTGAAGCGCAGGAGGCGATGGGCAACATCGTCGTATCCTACAAGGATATGCAGTTGCTCAAACGCATGAAGCAGAACATCATCGACTCCCGTCCCGACATGTACGACCTTATCGGCAAAGGCACATGCGAACAGTGCATCGTGTGGACGGATGACAACACCGGATTGGAACTGAAGGCCAAGCCGGATTTGATTCCGACCGGCGTTGACTATCTCGTGGATTTGAAGACCGCGAGCAGTGCCAGCGCCACGGACTTCCACAAGCATGTCATCGAATACGGTTATCACATTCAGGCGTCGTTCTACCGTCAGGCGGTTGCGAACTGTCCGGCGGAAGCATTCCAACGCACCCGACGCAAGCCTGTGGCTATGCAATTCTGGGTGTTCGAGAAAAGCGGCGCATGCGATTGGCAACCGTTCTCCATCAGCGCGGACAATGACGTGACGAAAATGGCCGGAATGGCTATCAGCGCGGCCTTGCATGGCATTGCCGAACTCCGTGACAAGGCGGAAGCCGACGGGCACTACGGCAAAGGCATCGACGCGGCGGCACGCTACGCGCTCCGAAACTGCGGATACGACAAGTCCTTGAAGGAAGTCGAATTCACAGCATGGGATATGTCCGACGCGCAAAACTTCGCCATGTGCAACGACGTTGTCGCATAGCTCTTTCCCCTCCGTTTTCCAACATTCAGCTTGGGGCATCGAAAAACCGGTGCCCCAAGCTTTTTGTTAGAACGGGTTTTCCGTCATGGCGGACTCCTTTGCGGAAGAGACGGCCCCCTGTCCGGAAGCCTTTTCCTTTCCTTTTCCCGAAGTGAGGGAGCTTCTGCTGGGATAGAGCGTCAATCCTTTTTCCCCAACGGAAGTCGCCAGCTCCGGCCACGCGTCCGACACCTTCTCCAATGACCTGCAAAACCTCCGTCTGAAAGAGTACATCGGCGTATCCGCTGAATCGAACCGACTCCGAAGATTCTCCCAAGGAACAATGACGGGCTTTTTCAGGGCATATGTCCGATAAGCAAGCCACTGGTAGATATCCAAAGCTCTGGGGGAACGTCCTAATTGGGCGGCGATTTCTCTGCTCAAAGGAACACAATTTTCAGTAAGAATCTGCCAAAGCAAGTCGGAGAACCTAATATATGTTTTCTCGGAAGAGTCGCCATCGTGGAAATGAAATTCGCCATAATCGAAAATCCGATAGTTACCCACGGCGAGTATTTGTTCTTCCTTCGCGTCAAACCAGCCCCTAAGCTGGATAGTCGTATTCAACATACGGTTCAGCATCTCATCGACGTCTTTGGCTAAACCGCCATAATATGTCAGACCGGCGTGCTTACAGAAAGAACGGAACGACTCATCAAAGACTATAGTCTTCTTGTCGAAATCAACTTTTTCTGACTGCTCCATAATCAACGAACGTGAATAAAGAAGAATAAGCCTAGGAATTTTCCCATAAGCCCATTCCCGCCTTAACGGGGCGATATTAACAGTAACCGCGCCGTTTCTCCGCTCAAAAAATTCGACATCTGGATTGTCCACAGGAAAAATACTGACAATCGACATGAGTTTCGGACTGTAGACAACCTCCAAAAGTTTGTCTTTGCCGCTATCATTAGACATGTGACCACTCCTTTTCTAACTGATTGGTCATCCACCCGTCTCTGTTGCCAGACAGAGGCGGGTTTCTTTTTTTCTATTTTAGAGGTTGTTTGAGACACGTACAGATAGATATGAGAGCATATGCAAATCATGAACTAAAAATAGGAAAAAATGATTTTTATCGATTTTTCACCATTTTTCGGTGGGAGATACTGGTATGCCGCTGGGAGATATTGGCATGCAAAGTGGGAGATATTGACATGTTTTTGGGAGATATTGACATGCGGGCATGCTCTCAGCCCTACTGCCACAAGGGTTTTCAGACGCCCCATAAGTACATAAGTATACATAAGTATTACATAATATATAGGCTCAATTTTTTTATGAAAAACCATTTTTGAAAAATAAAAATGAGAAAATGCATTTTTCTCTATTTTTAGTTCATGATTTGCATATGCCTACACTCTCTTAGCTTATCTGTATAGATTCAAATTTTTGAGAAAAATTTGAAAAAGCAAAAAATATAAGGAAGATGCTTTTGCTGGGAAACCGTTAGCAGACGTGGTTCTCTTTGCTGGGAGTGGAGACGGGTTAATCCTTAGACAGGGTTGTCGCTCACCGGCTTTTCTCAATGCTTTTGAAAGCCGGTAAAAATCTGAAACCGTGTGAACCGTTAACGAGCGAGAATCCTTTACCCCGAGTTCCCTAAAGAAGAAAAAGCCCGCCCCTCCCGTTTCGCCGGTTTTTCTCTTCGTCGTATTTCCGTGCTTTTCAGACTCTTCCAATGTTGTTTCCGTTAGACTGGATTAGTCCACATTGGCTAACGGAAAAGAGAAAACATGCTTTTGCCTATCGCGCTTCCGACTGGTTCGCCGGTTCGACCTCTTGATGATGAGACCGTTCGTGGCCGGTATTGCGATGGTGCCTACGTCCAGACCGGTCTTCCCGCAGACGAAAAGGATTACGATGAGTGGCTTGCCAAACATGACCGTATCGTCGCTTTAAAGGCCCTTCACGGGGTTTCCGGCAAAATCGAGACCAACCATACCCGTAAGGACATCATCGACCTTCTAAAAGCCGATATCAGCGCATTGGAGATGGGGAGCCGAAAATGAGATTCACACTGCATCCGACCGACAAGGGAACCAGCCGTTGCGTCCGCTGCGGCGTCAGGAAAACCCCATACGACGGGGAGACCATGTGCCAGCACTGTCTGGGCGTGCATGAGTCCGGCAGCCACCGTCCGTTCGGAGAATCGTCATGGTTCGGAGGAGCGTCATGGTTCGTCAAACCGTAGCGGTTAAACGCGGCGGATACCGTCTGACCATCACCATCCCCGTCGAATGGTGGAGCGGCACCGACACCGTGCAGACCGAAAAGACGCGTGCCCTACGGCGTGCGAGAATCCGTCGGTATGCGAAAGACAAGTGGCGGAATCTGAAAACGATTAAACAGGCGTGGAAGGTGGAACGGTTTCTGGCCGTGGTCACTGTGTCGGCACCCCACGGTGGGAACGTGTTCCCAGCACGAGCCGCCGAAACCGTGAAGCCGATAATCGACGCCGGTTCCGACGTGCGCCTGTGGGACGATGATGATAGTCTGCACCGGCATTCGACCATCTACCTGCAATCGCCCATCGAAGCGCCTTCCGGCTGTTATCTGCTGGACATTCTCATCATTCCGATTTCCGACGAGAACCCGCAGTATCAGATTACGGGCGGATTGGCGTCGAGCGTGGTCGGCATGTGGAGGAACATTCCCGTGGGGGAGCGTCCCGCATGGTGTGACGGCTATGAGGTGAAGTTCAGCGTGCCGGACAAAATCTGGATTACCAGCAACTACACGGACTCGGATTTGAAAGCCCGCCAGCATGGTCAACGCAAGGCGACCACGTGGGGTAGGGGCAACACGTTGGGCGTGCGTGAGAAGGTCGGCTCACAGCTCATCGCCTACGCGGAGGAGTGTTGGAAACGCCAACCCTACTGTGGATACAGCAAGTACATCGTCATCGCCAGCATCGCCTACCCGTATGGCGTGGCGCAAGCCGACCCGGACAATACCGCAGAAAGCGTGAACGCGATTCTGAAAGCGGGAACGAACGTCGGCGCATGGCATGGCACCACGTCGAACTATTGCAAGGGCGTGGCGTTCATCCGGTCTAAGAATCTGAACCATGGCGGACGGCATTTGGTCAGACTGCTCGTGTTCCCCGTGCCGGACGGGTTCCAAATGCTGGAAGCGATAGCGGATTCAGCGGACGCGAGCTGGGAGGAACACGACCGGAGGTTGAAATGAGTTGGAAAAGCGTATTGGGCAAGACCCTGCTCGGGGCGGGTATCCTGTTTGCGACCGTCATCTACATGTCGTTCGACGTTCCCGCAGACGGCAGACTGGACATTCGTGAATCCATCCTGTCCCTTTTCGGCCTGATAGTAGGCTTCTGGATATTGGGGGAGACGTGGGGACGATTGCTGTGGAAGGGTTTGAGGATTCTCACCAAGGATGTGGGCGTGTTCGCTGAAACCGTGTTCGTCCACGTTTCCGACCATTTTCCCAAGAAGTCGAAGCGTAAGAAAAACCGGTAGATTACCTTCTTTCGCCTTTTATAGACCTTGAGGATTGTAGACTGGAATCTGATGTTGGAAAAACCTCCCGTTCGGGGAGGAATCAGGTCGAGGAAGGACAAGACATGGCCTACAATCCGGCACAGCCGCGAAACCCCATCGGACAGTGGACTGAATGGGGTTTGACTGTCGGCTGGCATGAGTACGTTGACCGTCGCGGCAACGTGCGCAAGTACTACAAGAACAATCTCTCCCAAATGCCCAGCGGCTATGAGATGATGCACGTCGGCGCGAGCGGACGTAATTTCAGCACGCTCAAAAACCATGAGGTTCACGAACGAGTGCATATCACCGGCACCGAGGACGGCGAACAGCTCGCCATCGCGTCCACCGGCAACACCTGCTTCGGAGTCATCAACCATGACCGTGAGGCCCCGGAACACACGTTGAGCATGTGTCGTGGAAACAAGTTCCAGCCGGTCAGCGAGAACCTGCCGTTGGACGAGACCAGTTTCGGCGGTCGTGCCGCACAATTGGAGGGGCGTAAGGACGGTAAGGTGTACGACACCCTGAACGCCCGAACGAACGAGCAGGTCAACCGTGCCGCGTTCGAAGGCGAGAACGCGAAGGTGTACCACATCGACCCGAAGGACTTCGCGGAGGCGGAGGTCAAAGCCCGCCACTACTACGAGAATGAGCTTGGTCTGAACAATGCCGACGCGCGTTCCGCAGAAGTGTTCGTCTACATGGACAAGGAAGGCAAGACGCACGTCGCACCAGCCTTGAAGCGAGACCCGAAGACCGGTCTTCTGAAACGTGCCCCCCGCCCGCATAATGAGGGTGGCTCCCCAATGGCTATCGTTCCGGGCGACGATTTGACCCGAATGACCCGCGCCATGCAAGCCGAAGGACTGGACGACGTACAATGCGCCATCAGCGCCGGTACCGGCAAACAGGCGAACGGCCATCCGCAGAACGCCCTGCACTTCCGCAAGGAGTTCTACCGCAATAAGACCAGTGGAGACCATGTGACCTCTTGGGGAACCATCGAAATGAACAACAAAGGCACCGAGGTCGAGAAGGCCCGTGGCGAGTTCAGCAGCGACAAGGAGTACGCGGACTACAAGTCGAAAGTCGCAGACCGTCGAAACAAAGCCGCGTCCAACTACTATCATCCGGTGGACAGCGAAAGCGCCGCCAAGCTCATGCGCCGTAAGACCGGCAACATGAACATTCCACAGGACAGCATCGAAATGCGCCATCAGGACAAGGAAGTGTCCTTCGCGGTTCGCGGAGAGCATACCAACACCCTGTATGACGGATACGGTTCCCGTGTCGGATACGAGGCGAACGACGCCGACGGATTCCGTAGCATGTTCAACTATTCGCACCAGAACAATCCGGTACCTGCCCAAGCCGTGCATGTCGGCACCGGCAAGCATGAGGGCCAGTACGGCATCACCCTACGCGACAAGGCCAGCGGCATGAGCGTCGTGTCTTGGTACAACAAGCGCGGACACCACACCGACACCGAACCCCTGCTTAAAGCGAACCTTCCCCAGAGGGCATAACGTTTCCCAAAACGATTTTTTCGGGGTGGACAATCCGGCAAAAGTCCGGATACCGTCCACCCCGAAATTTTTTTCAAGGTAATTTCCCACCTATACGAGGTTGACGGCATACACGTCCGCTAAGGTGGTAGACGAAATCCGCAAAGGAAACGTTTCACATTTCGGATAGGACATTGAATGAGTGACAATTGGAACAATGCCGCCAAGAAAATCGGTGGCGTGGGTCTTGCTGCCGTGATGGCCGTCGGCTCCATGGGAACGGGAGCTGTGACGGCATTGGCCGTTGACGACGCCAATACGACGACCCCGCCATCCACTTCCGGCGACGAAACCACCACGACAAGCCGTAAACTCCAAACCACCTACGGAAAGCAGACCGTCACCTACGAGAAGGACGGCGACGGCAACTATACGGCCACCATCAGCAAATATGACGGCGACCCATTGAAAGCGGCCACCGCCACGCTTGACGGCGAGGACAAGCCTATCGCATTGTCTGCTGAAACCCCGACCCTCAACATCGACCACAGTAAGGTCGGCGTCAGCCATCTGACCGGCACCGTCACCTACAATGGCACATTCGATGAGTCGGACACCGTAAGCCACAAGGTCACACTGACCGTGAACGTGGATGAAACCTACGGCAAGGAAGTCACCCTGAAGGACGGGACGAAGTTCGTCGTGCAAGGCGACACCAGCACCGCGAACGCCACACTGAACGGCGTGACCTTGGACAAGGACGGCAACCCATCCGAAAACACCGTCCGCCTGTCGGACGGCACCACAGCCGCAATCGACTGGTCGAAACCCACATACGATTACAGGAACGGCTACACCGTCACCAAAACCGGAACCGCGACCGCCAGAGTCGAAATCATGGACTTCAACTGGGACAGCGGAACCCGAATCGACGCCTACGGTTGGAACACCCACACGAGCGTAACCGCATCCAACACCGCCAGCTGGTCAACCAACTATGAGGGCAACAGCATCCCATTCACCACATCCGACGAGGATGGAAAACAACTCGCGTCCATGACCGGCAATACCATTCCTCAACGATTGGAAGTTACCGGCAGCAACGGCAGCAACGTGACCCTCACAAATCCGACCATCACGCCGGGAGCCACCACCGGCGCGGGCAAACTCGGCATGATTCACGAGACTGGCACAGCCGGATACTCCAAGAAAGCAGGAGGAATCCTCCCCGAATTCGCCGCGACCGTGAACTACACGAAGGATTACGGCAAGGAAGTCACCTTGAAGGACGGCACCCCGTTCACCGTCCAACAGGACGGCAAGACCGCCGTGTTGGACTACGCGAACAAGGACTACACCGTCAACAAGGCGGGCAAGGTCGTCGGCAAGGACGGCAGGGAAATCACCGGCCTGAAACTGTCCGACGACACCGAACTGCCTATCACATGGGCTAAGACCACTGACTCCAAAACCCATGTGACCACCGTCGTTGGAACCGTCAACCAGAAGTACAAGACCATCGACCCGGAAACCAAAGCCGAATACGAGTGGACGATTCAAGTCAACCAATCCTACTCCCGTACCGACACTTGGAGCGGCGAAGTCGAAGGGAAGACGTTCCAGTTCACGAACAATCCGGAAACCGGCGACCAATCCTATACGGCCACCGAACCATCCGGCAAGGTTCCGGGACACATCACCGTGCATACGAACGATTCCGATGACGCGTTCACATTGAAGCGTAGCGACTTGCAGGATGTGAAGCTCACAGCCAACGGCACGTTCGCCCAAGTGGATGTGACCGGCACCGCCGTCTACCATGTCGGTGCTAAGAACGGCAATCCAGCGTTCGACGTTTCCATCCCATTCAAATATTCCACAGGTGAGAACATCACTCTGGCCGACGGCACCCAGTTCACCGTATCCGGAGAAAACCCGGACGGAACCGTGGAGGCCGTAGCCAATGTGCCCGCCAACAAGTCCTATCGTGTGACCAAAGACCGCAAGGTCGTTGACAAGGACGGCAATGAGGTCAAGACCATCAAACTGTCCAACGGCAAAAGCCTGAACATCGCATGGAACGTCAGCGTGGACAATGCCACTCACGTGACATCCGCAACCGGCGTCGCCACAGGCAACTACGAGTACACGGACATCCAGACCGGACAAACCAAAATCTGGCATATGACCGTCAACTTGGGAGATTATTCGCGTACCAACACTTGGTACGCGAAGGTCGGAGACGACAAGCTCCCGTTCGTGAACCTTCCCAACATGGGCGGCAGCCAGTCGCTCACCGCCCCGACCGTAAACGCCCGCCCCACCGCCGTGACCATCGGCTCCCTGAACAAGGATGACAACACCCAGTTCAAAGTGGAACCGAAGTTCACCGAACAGCACATCACGTCCGGTGACAAGCTCGGCACCGCAATCGTGTCCGGCACAGCCGTCTACCATGCCGACGCGAACCCGGATAAAGGCTTGCCGCAGTTCGACATCACCGTACCATTCGAATATTCGATTGGCGAGGAAATCACGTTGAACAATGGCACCGATAAGGGAACTCCGTTCAGCAAGTATGAAGATGGTTCCTATCACGCCGGCTATTCCGCAACGGGCCTGTCCGACAAGGACAACAGTCCTTCCTACCATGAGGTCACATTGTCCAACAAGAACAAAGCCACCGTCAAATGGGAATCCACTCCCAAGACCATGGTGGGTGCCGACAACGAGCATAATATCGTCGTGCTCTCCGGAACAGCAGAGGGAACCGTGACCGTCGATGACGGACACGGCAACAAGATTGAACAAGCCTACACGGTGGGAACCCGAGACGTTCGTCCCGAGGATAAGAACTTCACGAAGATGACGCTCACCCAGACTTCCTCCGACGGCAAGTCCAAGAGTTACGAAATCAATAAGACGGACTTTGATGAGAACCATCAGAAAGTCGTTGACCTTCCCGCCTCCGACGCGAAGGACTCCTTCTCCCTCTCCGCCGAACATGGTCTCGACGCGGAAGTATCCCGTCCGAAACTGAGTGTTGACGGCACCAGCCGAATCATCACAGTCAACGTGAACGGCGTGGACTACACGGTACGAGTCAACTTCCAAACCTCCGACATCCAACCGGACAGTCCCGCCAAACTCAACGGCATCTACGTGAATCTCACCGGCAAAGCCGAAAAAGGCACGCTCATCGACAATTGGAATCCGAACAGGCTCGACTATGTGGTCGCATTGAAAGACGCGAACACCAGCGCCTACCTGCTACCGGAAGCCCCGGCAGGAGTAACCGTCAAAGCCGGAAACGTGACCCAAAGCGCACAATCCAACCGACAGGAATGGACAGTCACCGACACCGCCACGGGAGCAAGCCGCACCTACAGTGTGACCGTAACCCGTCCTGTCAAAACCGCCGTCACCGAATTCCAGCCGAAGGAGCCGGTGGAACAGTCTCCGGTCAAGACACCAGACTCTCAGACTGACACGAGCCTCGCATCCGTCGGTTACGTTGGCAAGGACGGCAAGTATGTGCCCGTCACATCCGACAAATTCGACATTCCGGAAGGCGGCACCTTCTCCTATGAGACGAAGGTTGGCCAAAGCGCCGTAGTGTCCAGTTCCCACAAGGGCATGACCTACACGTATACGGTCAGCGTGCTCTCTCCGGACGGCAATACGTTCACCCAACATGACTACACCGTCACCTACATCACCGCCGCCACCCACAAGGCGGAACTGACGGGCATCGCGGTTGACGGAAAACTCATCAACGGGTTCGCTCCGGACAAAACCTCCTACGAAGTGGCTGTGGACAATCCCGACAAGTGGACGGTCGTAGGTCAATACGACAAGGATTCGGGAATGAGCATCACCATCAACAAGAATGATGCCGATGCGACACTCACCGTCACATCCGGAGATGGACTCGTGTCCAAGGATTACAAGATTCACGCCACCAAGAAACTGTTCGGAGGCGCTGGAACCGCTGGCGTAAGCGACCTCGCGCAGACCGGCGTGAACACCGGAATCATCGGACTGGTCATCATCGTGCTCGCCGCAGTCGGCGGACTGTTGGCCGTGGCCGTCAAGAAGCTTGGCAAACGTAAGACCGCAAGCCAGACCGAAGAATCCTCCGACGGTCAATCCAATGCCGAGACCGAAACCGAATCCGACCCGGACAAGAAGAAACCGGCCCATAAAGCCGAATAACAGATAAAGCCTTGCCCTCCCCGACATGAAACCATGCTTCAACCAGTCGCCAAAGATTGGAAGAAGCATGGTCGGAGCGGGCAAAAATCGGAAGGCTGGCCTTGGGAACTCTCCTGCAAACCGTACTTGAGACCAGCTTTCCATACTTATAACTGAACAATCAAAAAAACGCGCGGGGGGGGCTTCTTTTCAGCCCTTCTCCCGTTTTCATGACACACTCTCCAGAAGGGAAGCTCAAGGTTATGAAACCCGGCCTGAGAAAGGTTGCCGCGCTTATCTTGGCTACGGCGACAATGTTCGGTGGTGGCGCATTGTCCGCGTCTACCGCTTTGGCTGACGATTTGACGGTGGATTCGTCCACGCAAGTCCAAGCCGACACCAGTAATAGTGGGAACGCCGACACTAATAGTGGCGACACCCAGTCAGACACTACCAGCAGTAGTAATGCTGACAGTCAAACACAGTCGGACGTTCACTCCGACACTAGTATCCGAGCGCAATCCGCTCCGGAAGCCGCCAAAGACGTTACCATTCATGACATGCTCGACACCGACAGCGCATACGTGTCAAAACTCAAACTAACCGACCGAGTCACCGGAACCGCACCATTCGACAATGACAATGGGCGTGGCGACGATAAGGACGCGAGCAATGATATAGTCCGCTCGTTCGATGATGTAATCTACGACTACGATTACACCGTCACCCCGGATTCGACCATGGACTATTACAAGCGTACCCGTGTCGGCTTCCGTTTCGAACTGCCTTATCCGGCGGATAAGGTCACGTTCGACACCGACCAAATGGGTTGGGTAGACCAGACTCCCAGCTATCAGCCGAAACTCACGACCGAAACCATCAACGGTGTGAAGACGCAAGTGTACACCTGCTATCGCCTGTTGGAGCCGACTTCCAACAGTCCGACCGTCAACCCCGGCACGTCAGCCATCAGCCTCGCAGTCGCGGTCAAAGGCGCACCCCACGGATACAAATTCCATCCAACCGTCAAAGCATGGACAGCATGGGATACAAGCAATCCAACCAACATCGGCACCCACAAACAAGCCGAAAACACGCCACAAGACGTAACAGTCAGCGCAAAACTCAACTTGAACGTAAGCCTGCAATACCAGATTACGGGCGGCGGCACCTACGATTTCAATACGGGTGACGCTACCGCGCCAAACAAAGGCAAAGGCAAGATTCAGGGACGCCAACTGCATGTGCTCGTCCGTACCGCGATGCGTTGGAAGGACAAGTCGAAGGGGTTGAAGGGCATTGAAGTGCCCACGGGAAGCATCGGCTACAAGCTGAACGTGTCCAGCGTGTTTCAGGATGATGACGACAAGCATGCGAAGCATTCGGGCGAGAAGCAATGGCAGCCGATACTTTGGGACAGAATCCACCACCCCGCCAACAACAACAGCGGAGTGAGCACACGCAACAGGAAGAACGACTCGTTCGACCACAACGGCAGCTTCCCCAGCTCCAGCACCGTGGGCAAGGATTCCGTCAACGACGGCACCACCGTCTACGACGACGGCACCACCACCGACAAGGGCACCACCGTCAACGTCGGCTTCACCGGCTACGACACCCTGAACTACCCATGCGCCAACGCCACCCAGTACAGCGCATACGGCAAATGCACCACCGCCTACATGGACGGCTCCCTCACCCAACAGCAGGTAGCCGCACTGCACGTGGACGAGTTCACATTCATCCTCCCCACAGCCACCACGGACGGCAAGACCGCCGCCCAGTATTACGGCAAGGACCAGACCGGCAACGTGACCATCACCGACACCACGCTGTCGGCCACCAGTCTGAGCGGCGACACGTTGGACGAATCCGATTCGAACACGAACCAGACGGTCACCGACGACGATTCGGCATCCGGCAACTGGGTCGTAAGACTGCCCGGCACATTCATCCAAAGCATGTACTACACGAACGTTTCCGCCCGCACGTTCGGACGCTGCGACAACGCCACCACCGGACGTTGGCAGGATACGGAACGATATAACGGCTCCGACCGCGTGTTGGAGAACACCAAGTTCGGCATCAACACCGCAGCAGAAAACAAACTGGACTCGACCGGCAACGGCAGGGTTTTAGGCGTCCACTTGGTCAAATGGGACCCCACTATCCTCACCCCATTGGCCGCAAACGACAATCCCGACCAGCAGTACACCGTCCACGACAGCTACGGCAAGTGGGGCGGACGATTCTGGTGGTCGGACACCCGCACCAATGACAACATGGAACCCGTCATCTGGGGCGTACTGCCCGACGGCGGCAGCTACCCCACCGATACGGCGCAGGCCAAGGCCGACTATGACGATTTCGACTGGTATCCGACATACGCCGAGGCCGCCAAGCATGGCAGGGTGCTCGCCGCGCAGATAATCGACACCCGCGTATGGGATACGGCAAACACGTCATACGATTCACGAATCAGCGTCGGCACCACGCTCCCCATGCAGGTCAACGACAATACGGCGGGCAGGACCGCGCAGACCACCGGACAGATAGACTACTGGACGCGCAGCGACCTCGCCAAGAAAGCCAACCTCGACATTGAGGACGATTTGACCAAGTGGACGGCATACGCGCACTCCATCACCGGCGACGACTACACGAGCCTCGTCAAACAACTGGGTAAACCCAGCCTCCACTACGACGGCAAAAACTATGTGAAGGCCACTTTCAGCGAGGACGGCGTGTATCAGGGCGGCGACACCGCCGGAAACAACAAGGGCGACACCCTGTACGTCGTGGGCGAACGCCCGGCAATCGGCATCCACACCAGCCAGAAAGACACGGCCAACACTGTGTCGAAGACCATCTACGATTTGGACAAGGAGCAGCGTCACGCCGACTGGACGATAAACGCGACCGCCAAGACCGGCAACAGCAGCACCGGCGGCGACTATCTGACCGACTACCACATCAAGGTCACACTGCCCAAGGGTCTGACCTACACGGACGGCTCATCGACCGTAGGCGGAGAATACAAGGACACTGATTCAGGACAAACGCAGGGCGTTGTTACCGGCGGTACGCCCGTCACGCCGACCGCCACCCCGAACAAGGACGGAACAACCACATTGGAGTACAGGGTCAACGGAGTGAAGGCGGACGGGACGGACACGCTCGTCAGATTCTCCACCACCATCGGCGACCCGTCCGACCCGGACAATGATGCGAAGAACAACCAACAGTACACGGTGCATACGGAAATCAGGTCGAAACGGTGGATGGGCACCCCGTCCGCCGCCTACGGTCAGACCGCCGCCTACACCATCCGCGTCTCACGCACGCACTCCTCCTCATTGGCGACCCGCGCCCAACCGTTGCTGAACGACATCGAACGCCCGTTAGGTTTCACGAACATGTTGAATAACTTCTCCAAGGATGAGAAAAAGAATCCGTATGCGGTTGATATTATGCCGTATTCGGGTGCTGGCTCCCTGTCGAAGTATTCCGGCGGTTATGTGATGACTGGTTTGAACATGGGTGTGAAGAATGGCGCGTCCTTGGATAATGGGCGCGTCTACTTCACCACCGACCCGAAGTGGCGTACTGTTGACGCGACGAAGATTACGCGCGAGCAGGTCGAACAGTGGACTGAGGCGAAGGTTGACCGTAACACTGGTACGGTGACTATTCCAGACGGTTGCGATAAGCCGGTCGCTTGGGCTTTCACATCCGACAAGCTTCCCGCGAACGCCCGCTATGATTTCAGTTTCGCATTCAAACCGTCCGGCAATAAGGCGGCTGACGCTTACGTGAACCGTTGGGCTGACGGTGATAATAAGGTGGATGCGGTCACGCAGGTCGTGGAACGTAGAGTGAACGGCGTCGCATGGTTCGACAACAACCATAACGGTGTCCGTGAGAACACCGACCGTCTCCTCGCCGGCGTGAACGTCACACTGTTGGACAAGAACGGCAAGACCGTCACCAGCATGAACGGCAAGCCTTGCACCACAGTCACCGACCAGAACGGCCATTACGAACTGTCAGCCATTCCGGCTGGCTCCGGTTTCAAACTTCGGTTCACTCCGAAGACCGGCACCACTTGGCATGGACAGCACGTCACCATCAAGAACGCGAAGGAAGCGTCCGAAGCGACGGATTCCGACAGTGATGAGGAGGATGATTCCAACGGCAATATGTTTGCGGGCGTAATCCCGTTGAAGGATTTCCCCGCATTGGATGAGATGACCACCGCCATCTACGAAGACCCGAACGAAGACCACGGCATTTACGGCATGGTCATGCCCACGGTTCCGGTCACGTTCAAAGCGGTCAAAGTGTTGAACGGTCGTCCGAACGGCGCTTGGACTGAAAAAGACAAGTATGTCGCGGACATCACCCCGTTGAACAATGCTCCGAAGAGCGCGGTGTCATCCTCCATCACGTTCATCGACAACAAGACGCAGACAGTCCGAATCAACACCGGCGCGTTCACTCAGGAAGGCAGTTACCAGTATGAGGTGAAGGAACGCAAGGGAGACAATGCTGGAGTCACGTATGATGACCGTGTTTGGATACTGACCGTCACCGTCACCGACGATTTGAACACGTTCGACCGTCATGTCACAGCCAACGTGTCCAATAATGGAATCCAATCCGACACCATCCAATTCACGAACACGTATGCTCCGAAGGATGCCCAAGCCCGTATCGTGGCGAGCAAACTGTTCACGAACGCGGACAAGTCTGCCACCAAGATTACCGACTTCCAATTCGACCTGTATGCGAACGACAAGGCGACCGGAACTCCTATCCAAACCGTGAACGCCAGCGCGGACGGCAAAGTGGAGTTCTCTCCGCTCCTGTTCACCAAGGCGAAACTGAACGGCAAAGACAAGGACACCTTCTCCTATTCGGTTCGTGAACGCAACACGGGTGCGGCGGGCGTCAAATATGACGACCATTACGCCGTATGGACTGTGACCGTCACCGACGATAACAGTGGACAGTTGAAAGCCTCGCTCATCAATCCGGCCATCTCCATGAAGAACGGTGAGACCATTGACAACGGCCAGTTCGTCAACTCGTACTCCAGCCAACCCGTGTCCGTCACGCCGAAAGCCAGCAAGGTAATCGACAATCCGAAGCACACGCTCCGCCTGTTGAACGCCAACGAGTTCACATTCGAATTGCAGGACAAGAATGGCAAGACCATCCAATCCAAGACCAACAATGCGGACGGAACCGTAACCTTCGACAAGCTCACCTACAATACGGTAGGCGAACACGATTACCGTATCATGGAAAAGACGGGACAGCTCAAAGGCATCACCTACGACCAAACCGTCCACACCATGCACGTCAACGTCACCGACAACGGTTACGGACAGTTGAAAACCTCCACCTCCTACGACAATACGAACAAGACCCCGGTCTTCCACAACACGTATCAGCCGAAGGACGTGACCGTGAGCCTCACCGCACACAAGACGTTCGACAACAAGAACGCCAGCCATGCGAAACTCACAGACTTCCAATTCCAACTGTTCGACAACGAGAAGGCGGTAGGCAAGCCGTTGCAAACCGTGAACGCCGACCAGAACGGAAACATCAGCTTCCAACCGTTGACGTTCACCGCCCAACAGTTGAACGGTGCCAAAACCCGCACGTTCACCTACACGGTGCGTGAAGTCCGCCAGTCGGCGGGCGGCGTCAACTACGATTCCCACATGGGAATGTGGCAAATCACCGTCACCGACGATTTGACCGGACAGTTGAAAGCCCAAACCAGAACGAACGCGGCCTATCCGACCACGTTCACGAACACGTATCAGGCGAAGCCGGTCAGCGTACAATTCCGTGCGCACAAGACCCTCAACGACCCCGACCATACAGGCATCCAACTGCAAGCCGGACAATACGAGTTCAAATGCGTCGAGGACAAGACAGGCGGTCAGGCTGGAACGGTGAAAACCAACGACCAGCAGGGCAACATCCTGTTCGACACCATCTCCTACAAGAAGACGGGAGTGTACGACTACACGCTCAGCGAAGTCCACGGCGACAGGGGCGGCGTCACCTATGATGCTACGAAACATCATGTGAAAGTCACCGTCACCGACAATGGCGAAGGCCAACTGTTGGCCGACGTGAAGTATGATAACGGAACCAACATTCCGGAATTCACCAACACGTACCATGCCCAACCCGCCACGGACAATCCGACCGCAGTGAAGAAGATGACCTCCCCCAAGGGCAACAAGTACACGCTCAAGGGCGAAGACTTCGCATTCACGCTCCAACAACAGTCCGCGCCCGCCAACGTGTCGAACGCCGACCAGACGAAACGGAACGACCGGCAGGGCAACATCCGATTCGACCAACTGTCGTTCCCGCTCGTAGGCACCTACGTGTTCACCATGTCGGAGCAGGATACGACCGTTCCGGGCGTCACGAAGGACGGGACGGTTGCGACCATCACCTACGTGGTCAAGGATGTTGACCATACGGGCAAGCTGACCGTCGTATCCAAGACCGTCACCCCGACCACCGGCGCTAACGGCAAGAACATCACGTTCACCAACCATTACAGTCCGAAGAACGTCGGATACTCTATCAGCGGCGTGAAAAACATCGTCAACACGGATACGGCAACCAGCCGCGTTCCGCAGGACGGTGAATTCAAGTTCCAGTTGAACGCGGTATCCGCACGCGACGCGGACGGCAACGCCATCAGCATGAACGACATGCCAATGCCAGTCGGAAGCCAAAACGGAACGCAAACCGTGTCCAACAAGGGAAGCGGTTTCACATTCGGTCAAATGGTCTACACCATGCCCGGCGTATACACGTATCACGTGAAGGAACTCGCCGGAACGGACAAGACCATCGGCTACTCCACTCAGGAATACGATGTGACCGTCACCGTCACCGACCAAGACGGCATGCTCGCTGCCACCGCCGACCGTCAGACCGATGACATCCGATTCGACAACACGTACACTCCGACACCCGTCAGCGTGCAACTCGAAGCGGACAAACATCTGACCGGACGCGACCTGAACGACAACGAGTTCACCGCCGAATTGAAGGATTCCAACGGCAACCAGCTCCAAGCCAAACAGTTCACCCGCGTTCCACGCAACACGCAATCCAACAAGGAGCAGAACGTCCGCGAAGGCGACGGAACCCTCGAATTCGACAAGCTCACGTTCGACAAGACCGGCGTGTACACGTACACGGTTGACGAACAGGACGGAACCTTAGGCGGCGTCACCTACGACACCACCAGCCACACCGTCACCATCACCGTCACCGAGGACTCGAAGAGCCACAAGCTCGTCGCCAGCGTCGCCTACTCCAACGGCAAAGCCAATGAAAAGAGCATCCTCTTCCAGAACACGTACCAGCCGGACGACGTGTTGGTCGAACTGTCAGCCAAGAAGAATCTGACCGGACGTGAACTGCAAGCATCCGAATTCGAGTTCGAGCTTGTGGACGACAAGGGCAATGTCATCGACAGTGAGAAGAACGACAAGCAGGGCAACATCCAGTTCAAGCCGCTCACCTACAGTCGAGACAATAATGGAGTGGATGATTGCGGCGAACACCGGTACGTGATTCGCGAGAAGAACACCGGCGAGAAGAACGTCACCTACGACAAGACGGAACACCACGTGACCGTCACCGTAAGCGACAACCTGCAAGGCAACCTGACCGCCAGAGTCGAATACGACCCGACGGACGATTCGGCTAAGGATTCCAGCACCATGCTCGTCACGCCGACCAATAAGGCCGACAAGACCGACGGGGATGCTGGTGAGGATGAGAACAATCCGACCGCAACCCCCAGCATGGTCACGACCACCGGAACCCGGCCCGAGTTCACCAACTCGTACATTCCTCCGGCGACACCGGCCATCGTGAAAGCGGTACGCCAACTCGCCCAAACCGGTGTGAACACGCCCATCATGGCAGTCATCCTGTTCACACTCGTGGGAATGGGATTGACGGTCGCGTATTCCGTCCGTAAGCGTCATGCCGTGACGCCGCGACATGGACGCTGACACGACCGTGGGCTAGGGGAGGGTCGGACTGGTTCCACCGCCAGTTCGACCCTCCCTTTTGTATTGCCTTCAAGTTGATGTCAATTCGCATGTCTGATAACATGTATTTTTACATGCAATAGTAAGGAGACGCAATGCAATTGACTGTACCTGTGGAGACGATGGTTCCCATCAGCCGATTCGGCAGGGGAACCGCAAGCTCCGAGTTCGCCAAAGTAGGGGACGGCACTCCCGTCACCGTCATGAAGAACAACCACCCCGCTTACTTCATCCTCAACGAACATGATTACAGGCATTTCCGCGAACTGGAGAACGAATTAGTAGAACTTAAGAACAAAGAAGCCCGCCGTCAGGCTTTGGAACACGAATACACTCACTCATCTGACACCGTTGAAGACATGATGGACTATCTTAATGCGCTCTGAACTGAAGCTAAAAACCATACGGTCGTTCGACAACGACGTCAAACGTCTGAAAAAGAAGCATTACGACATAAGCAGACTTGAGGAGCCACTTCGGGCTTTGGGGAAAAGTGATACCGATGTTCTGAAGACGAAATATTCCGACCATGCTCTCACCGGCGACTGGAAAGGATTCCGCGAATTGCATGTCGAATCAGACCTACTACTTGTATATCGCCGCGACGGAGACGAGATTTCTCTAGTTCTGGTGAGACTTGACACCCACGATTCGCTATTTTCCAACGGCCGCGTCTCCCGTAAAGACATCAAGTCATATAAGACAGCGGAGGGCAAAAGCCTATAAAGCAAGGTGAGCCTAGGCGGGGTCAATCCCCTCAGCTGGCCTTTGCTATGCCCAAAAAAATAATCTAACAAAAAACAGTCATACAGCAATGCTGGCGTCGGTCATTATCAAACATTCAGGTGTGTGAAAAGGGCGTTCATGTCTCGATAACCTCGCGTGTGTTCGTCCTTTGCTATACGCTTAGCCTCCCGCATGGCGGAAATAGTCTCCTTGTTCGGAACGTCTGTGGGTTGGTTTGAACGGTATCTGTCAGATAATGGTGTAGGCGGTTCCTTGCCTTGTTTTGTCATATCGTCCACGCATTCCCGTGCGACCTGTTGAATGCCGTTCAGTGCTTGGTCTGGTGTTTTGTCCAGCCAGCTGAGGTTGGGGAGTTCGAGTACGGTTCCTACCCATTCCTCGTCTTCGTCTGACCATTCGATTTTGTATGTGTAGTGGTTGGTGGGGTTTCCCATTTTTTGTCTCTTTTTGTCGAGTGTTTCCAATGGTTGTTTTACCTCATGTGGAGGAGAAGTCGGTGGGCTTTTGAACGGATTTTAGGCCGCAATCCCCTTCCGTAAGGTCAGGGAGGTTCACCGACCACACCTGTGGTATGCTGGAATTGTTCACACAAACAAAAACTGCAAACAAAAAGGAGAACCAAAATGCTCAGCCTTGAACTTTGGACTAAGAACAGCCAAGGCGAACGCACCTACCAAGGCACCTACCGTCGTACTTGGAAGACCATGCGTGGGCTTGAAAACTTCCGCCAAAAAGTCATGGATTATAACGGTTACGCGCTCGAAGACTTCAAAATCAAAGGCGAAGAATCCCGCAAGGACAACACCAAGGCGGTGGGAACCCTCAAAGTGGGAGACGTGCTCCACTCTGTCTACGGCTACGACATGATTCTCAACAGCTACTACGAAGTGGTCAAGGTCAGCCCCAGTGGCAAGACCGTGCAAATCCGCCCACTCCGCAAGAATTATGATGGAAGCCCCAACGACATCGCCGGATGCACCGTCTACCCCGACCTGACCAGCGAAAACCGGTTCGCGGGCAAACCTGACAGCCATCGCGTCCTCGTAGACAATGACGGCGAACCCTATGTGAAAATCAGCACCTACGAATACGCGCACCCAATGGATATGAAAGAAGCAGTCTACGGGTCAACGGAAGACCACAACGACTAAAACAGAAAAAGCCGGAAGCCAAAGGAAAAACCTCAAGCTTCCGGCTTTTTTGTTGTTTTTGGGAAAGCTATCTGAAAACCTTGTCTTTTTGGGCGCTACCATACATTTTTTCTGAACCACGATACCGTGGCAACCACGTCAGAACGAACGGAAACACAAACGTTTTTCCCGAAAGCACGGAAACCGTTCCCGACGGCTTTTAATAATGACGGCAATCATGCCTTTCTATCTCTTTTGTTATACTGGCGCGTTTTCCTTTTCTATGATGTATACTGGAATTGTTCACACGAACAAAAGGTTTAACCACCCCACCAAAAACAAGGAGAAAAAATGCACTTCCTAGGCGCAGTCATCGGCGGCAACAACACCAGCGAAGCCGAAGCCATCATCGACCCATACAGCGAATACGAGGAAGTCGAGGAACACGTCCTCTACACGCGGGACGAATTCCTGAAGGACAATCGAGAGAACGACAGGCGTCTAATTGAACGCGAGGGCGAAAACCAGCACGACAGAACAAGCGAAGCCTTCGAGAAAGCGGAACGCCGACTGGCATTGAATGATGAAGAAGCGCTCGAAGCCTATGCTCAATACTGTGGGTACAGTCTGAACGAAGACGGCGATGTGGTATCTACTTTCAACGACGATTCGTTCTACGACTGGTATGAGTTCGGCGGACGCTGGGAGGAAATGGTAGGCGGGCTTCAGGGAATCACCTGCGGCGAACTCAAAGAACGTTACGGCAACGGTGATTCCAAGGTCAGAGAGCTGTTGGACTGCAATGTGAGCGTCGTCTGCGACAACGACGGTTACGAAGGTGATGTGTGGTTCCCCGTGTCAAGGGATGCTCTGTTTGAGAGGCTGGGGGCTGATTCTTCCGCTCGTGTCTGGTTTGTCGATTTCCATGACTGATTGAGCGGCTTTTTTAGGGTGACTGGTCTTTTAGGCTGGTCGCCTTTTTTCTTACAATCATATGGTATACTGGAATCGTTCACACAAAACAGGGTATAAGCCACCCAACCGAAGAGGAGAAAAAAATGAATATCTCTTGCGTCAACTACAACAACACCTACCCCAACGACCAACTGGGCACTTGTGAAACCTGCGGAGAACACATCTGCAATAACTGCCAAACCACCTGCGACCAGTGCAAGGCCATCAACTGCCCACAGCATCTCACGGACGCTTTCGACGGCAGGAAGAAGGTTTGCCCCGACTGCGAATGCGAACTGGAGGAAGACCTGAAACAGCCAGCGTTCACCACACCTGCGACCATCGACCAGATGATTGCCACACTGCGTTTCGCACGAGGAACCCTTGGTGGCGACACTCCTATCGTGTTCGCCTACTATGGTGACAATGAAGGTTCCTTGGAGGAGTTCGAAGTCAGGGATGATTATGCGATGGACGGGGAACCCGACCGTCATCGTTGCTATCTGAAGGACGCCGAGGCGGGGGATAGGCGTGTTCTCGCTCTCATGATTTGATGACTTTTGGTTTAACATAGCTTATACTGGAATTGTTCACACAAAAAGGCCGAACAGGCCACGCAAAAAAAAGGAGAACCCCTATGAATATCAGCGACACCATCCAGCCGTTTGATGTCGAACTGGAATTCTGGAGCGATGATGACACCGCTCTGCTGAGTATTCGACATAATAAGCTGACGAAAGAGCACTGGAAGCACGTCTACGACGAGCATAAGGAATCGTCTCCAAAAAGCGAGCCGGATGAACGCTATATCTTCTCTGAGTACCATAAGGACAAGAACGAGGTCGTCTACTGGCTTGACCTCGACAACGACAGCTACTATGTGACTCAATCGTTGGGAGGCGAAAGACTGGACTCCATGGTTCGTTCCATCGCCTTGGCTGGTCGGTGAGTTTTGGGCTTTGGGGCATGGTCTGCTTAGTTGGATTGTGCCCCTGTTTTTCTGGGTTGACTTTTGGTTTAATATAGCCTATACTGGAATTGTTCACACAAGCAGGGTTAAAACCCACCACCCCAAAAAAGGAGAAACCAGAATGCTCAGCCTCGAAGTCCAAATCAGCAAACGCACCAATCGTTGGGTAGATGTCACCAACGACTTCCTTAACATCACTAGCCGCAATTACCTCAGTGGACGCAAGTACTGGCGAACCATGAAGGGTGTCAGGAACTTCATCGACAAGGCCATCAAGACCTACCCTTGGCTCACTCGGGAGAACTTCCGAATCAACGGCACCGAAGAGGAACGCCGCAAGCCACAGACCTCCACCACCGACGTGGAAGTGCATGTGGGGGACATATTCGTCAGCTCTTGGGGCTACAGCATGACTCTCGTGGACTTCTACCAAGTGACCAAGGTCAGCAAGACCGGCAAGAGCGTCAACGTCCGCAAACTCGCCTACAAGGTCGTGGATGGTGCCACCTGCTCCCCGCAGGGTGGGCGTGTGGTTCCCGTCAAGGACTGTTTCGTGGGGGAGGAGTTGAAAAACAAGCGTATCAGGGGTGATTATGGCATGAAGCCCCGCCCTATGTTCACTGTGAACGATTGCGCCACTGCCCATCTTGTCGATGGTATCGACCCCAACGGCTATTTCATGTGCAACTGGGATTGATTTCCTAATTGAGGGAACTTGTACAGGAAACGTACAAGTTCCCTTTTTTGTTTTTGGACGGGTTGACGCTTCCTTTATATGAGGTATACTGGAATTGTTCACACAAGCAGGTTTCAAAAAGGAGAACAACATGGACGCTGACACTCAGTCCACCGGCATTCAAGCCACGGAGGTTTGCTTTTTCGCAGAAAGGGGTTACAGGTGGGATGGTGAGCATCCTTGGATTCTCACCATCCCCGTTTCCGAACTGGCTTGCCGGTGTGTGGAATCGTGGCTCAATATATCTGACAGCAGATACGCAGAGGGCATGCTTCCTACGGAGGGGCTTCAGACCCGCTACCGCAGGCTTACCGACTCCGACGCCGAGCAGTCCGAATGGGATTCCTTCTGCGATGACCTCCGCGATGAGGTTGCCGACATGGATATGGAATATCTGGCCGCATGGTTCATCGACTTAAATAAATCCGTCACTGTTTCGCATGTGTTGTGGCAACGCGACGGCAAGTGGTATCTCGACTCGGAATGCGAATGTGCATACTGATTGTCTGACTGGCGGGCTGGGGCGTGTGTTTGCCGTTTTGGTTTTCGCATCTTCTAGGGTGAGAAACCTTGCTTGGTTTCTGTTTGACAATCCTGTTTTAGTGGGTTATACTGGAATTGTTCGCACAAAAAGTTAAAACCAAGGAGAAAAACATGACCATCAACCTGCACGACCTCACCGGACAGGAATCGGGAATCATCCTCGTGGAAACGGATGACGGACGACACATGAACATGGTCGCCAACTGGGGCGCCAATGACGGACTGCCGTATCTTTTCGAACCAATGCTCGAACCATTCTCGTTCCTCTTCCTCCCCTCAGAGGATGTCCACGTCGAAACCGAACGCATCCACGGTGGGGCGCTCAACGACGAAATCGCCCACGACGGTCTCGAAGACTGGAACCCGTTGGACGACGATTTGGACTCGGACGAACCCTGCGAAGTATACCCGCTGTCGAACGGCTGGATTGTCGTCGCGCCGAAGAACTGGAACTGACAATGAAAACAGGCGACATCCTCAACACCGTCACTCGCACACTGCCGGACTGGCATGTGGGCGACGACCGCCAATTCGGACGCATCACCGCGTACGACCCCCAAGCACGATACGAGATTACCGTCAACCTTCCCGACCGCGACACCATCCGCATCGTCCGCACGCAGTACGAGCTAGTCGAGGATAACACCGTCCTCAATACGGCTGACATGGGTGAGGAACAGGCATTGGCAGAACTGGCCCGCCTGCTGGCCGCGCCCATGCCGCGCACCGACCGGCTCATGTGGCTGAAAGACCAGTTCGACAAGACCGCTGAATGGTGGCGGAACACGATTGGCGGCGAACAGATGGCGAAGGACACCGATGATATGGCCGAACGGTACATGCATGTTTGCGAGTACTTCAACAAATACCCCGAACGCGACCCGGTGTCCGTGTTCAAAGGATGGCTGCTGTGTGAGAAGCTTGGCAGTCCGTATGAGACGCGCCGTCAGACCGCATTGCACATGCTGGCCGACGTGTGGCAACTGGACAGGGACTAAGGGGTTGAGATGGAATATTTTCCGAACAAACGAGCGGTGGAACTGCTCTGTGAAGACGCTAACAATGAACGCGGCTGGCTCAGCGACGGACTATACGAGACGGCAACGGTCGATAAGGACACCGGCATCGTCCATGTGGGCGAACACGGCAGCATCGACCTGTATGCGATTGTCAGTCTGGTCGAAAAAGGCATCAAAGACGAGGGAGGAAAAATCTATGGTAACGGATGATATTAAGCTCATCGACCCAATTCGACGCGGACATCATGGAATCCTACGCAAGGAAGTGGTGAACCATGCTTGACCTTGAACAACTGCTATCCGACCTGCGCGATTTGGAACACGAACTGAATTCGATGGGTGTCGAAGCCGTATTGGACGAGCGGGACGATGGAATGCCGGAATTCCACTTCGGAGAGTTCGGCGGAGGACTCGAATACGATAAGAAAGGGTTCCGTTTCACCATTTGGGCTGGCGAGAAAGATAATGTTTTTGAGACTGTTTTCTACAAAGAGTTCCGCCACGAACTGATACGCCGTCTTGCCGACCAGTACGAGCGGAAAGCCGAGGACGTGCGCGACGGTTGGAAGAAGCTTAGCGGGGATGATACTCCCATGCCGGACAATCTGGTCAAAAGGGCTGATGGATATTCAAGTCAGGCCGAAAAACTTCGTGACGCCATCCAAAACGACGATGTGCCCATGCTGTTGAGTGAGGAGGACTTCAACACGCTTTCCCATCATCGTCCTCTCATGATTGTTCAACCGGAGGAATTGAGCAAGCGTCTGCAAGGAATGGGATTGCTGAAACGCAAGTACTGGATGGACGATTTGTATGACGAGCTGACCGACGAAGGACGCGCGGCAGTCGGATATACAAGCAGAGTCAAGAACTTGGCTCTACCTAGCGACTTTAGGAGATAAGGAGAATGAGGATGGCGGGTGAATGGCATTGTTCCAAGTGCGGCAAGATATTGAATGTTCTGGACATACACTGGACTTCCGATGTGGTGGGACATGTTAACTGCGCTTGCGGCGCGAGTTATCTCATAGAAGGCCGCAAAATGACCGACAATGAGACGGTGCATTACATTTCCGACAGCAACACGGACTGAAAAACAAAAGAAGCACAAGATAATGTTGAACGTCGATTTCGAGGATAACGGTAACGATGAATACGGTCTGGTTTTCTCGCGGGACAGTGAATACGACTCGCTCCCATCCTTCCAGTTCAACGACCGTGGGGAAGTGTTCATCGGCTTGCCGGATGATGACGTGTCGGAACAGGTGAGGGATGTTCTGAACAGAAGGTATCCCGTCGATTCGCGCCGACAGTTGTGTGAGGCCGTCTACGACCGTTTGAATCTGAAACGTCAGGTATTGGAGTCCGTGATTCGTGCCGACGAGAAGAATGGTCGAGACGCTTCGGAGAAGAAACTGGAGTTGGAGTTTCTGGAGGACGTGTTCGAGTCTTTGGAAGACATTATCTGATTAGGCTCATCTCAGTCGATTGTGATATAATGGATACGTCCACACATGAAAACTTTCGAAGAAAGAAACCTCGTGAGTCAACTGGGAACCGACCTTATAGCATGGTTGGAGCAACAATGGGACAAGGCCGTCAAAGATTCCGAAACCCCGGACAAGGAACTGCTGGAAAAATACACTTTCTACGACGGCCTCACCACAGCCTACGAATTCACCATCGCCCGCGTCAAACAGTATGGAGTCCAACCGACCACAGACAGTCGGACAGCCGCACTCATGGAAATCATCGACTATGCGGACAAGAGGAAAAAAGAACTCCGCTACAACCGTATGATACGGAACCTCACCTCCCCAGACGAGTCACCGTCCTCTGATGAACAGGGAGACCCCAACTCCTACAGTGACATAATCCACATCTGCGAAAGACTCTTGAAAGAAGCCGAATTATGCTGAATCTTAAGGAACTCATTGACGTAGGTTGCGCCCAAACCATGGTTGACTCGGACGGTCAAATATACCCGTGCAGTAAACCCATCGTGGCAATCCGCCACTGGCCGGATTACGGTGAAGGGGACAGTTACAGCGGTGTCTGCCAACAGCACTCCCAACAGGCCGGTATAGAACTTATCCCGTTGAAGAATGTTCCCAATCCGCTACTTTTGCCGTTCTATCTCACCTATGAGGATATTGACGATAGCAGTTCATCCACCCAACCGCAGGTGGGTGATTACGGTGTGGCAGTCCGAGAGACCGCCGACGGTCAGGAGGAGATACCGTTCCATATCGAACGGGAGGAACGCACCGGACTGCTGGTAGCGCTTCTGAACGACGGACTGTATGCGAAACCGGAAGACGATATATCCGATGGAGAGTATGCGAGCCTGTTCCAGTTGTATCTCGACGGTTTCGAGTTGAGCAGGACAGGCCGGAAGTTGATGAAAACCGAACGGGACCGCTGATGCCATGCATTGGATAAAAGAGATAACCCAACTGGTTTTAAGTCTAGTCCAACTGGTCGCGGCATTAACCCTTATTGGACTGATAATCGAACCCCAACTGGCGGACGGAATGAATCGGCTGGAAACCGCGCAATCCGGGCGGCCAATCACCCTTGAGGGCACCGTCATCGACCGGCAGGGCAATCCTGTTCCCGATGTGACGGTCATGGTCGTCCGAAACGATGGCACTCCCTACAAGGATGGTGACGGTAATCCCGCCAGAAGCGTCACCGACAGGAACGGCAGATACAAACTTAAGGCAACAGTCAAAGGAACCTACTTGGAACTGGTTCTACCTCAACAAAACTAAAATCAGAAGGAGTAGTAAAACATGGTAGATTTCAACGAGTGGAGTCAAGACCCTTTCGCTCTTTTTGCGGTGTTTCTTACCTTGGTTATAACAGTGACCTTCATTTCCGGAATTATCTTTTTATTTAACGATAAAAAGATTAAGAAAATCGTAGGCGGACTGTTAGAAGTAGGATGCATTATCAGTGTAGTGGCGTTGATTATGACGCTGGGAGCGGAGAAGACCCAGCACCCGACCTTCGAGGAAGCATTGGCTACATCCTACGGGTACGAATCCGTACAATGCAAAGGGGTTGGTGACGTGCGGGACGGAGACACCCCGTGCGTGTCTTACTCCAATCATGGTCATAAGAGGCAGGTCATCACCGTGGTAGGCGACTCGGAGAAGAACACCGTCAGAGTGTACGATTCTCAAGGGAATCTGGTCAAGCCGGTCTTGACGAAAGCCCCGTCCAAGAAGGACTGAATCATATGGCAGACCCGAAGTACATGCGAAAAATCCAATCCATGTGCCGTTGTCAAGACTACGGATGCATGGTCGAAAACGCCGACATTGACCCCTATCGTCAGAAAAATGAAAGTTAACGGGGTCATTTTCAACAAAAAGTCGATTTTAGCCCCGTTAACGAGAGAAAGGAAAACAGGATGGCGGTGAACGTCACTCAGAAAGACAAAACCCTGCATGACACCATAGACTGGTGCAAGGAACAGATAGCCCGAATCAACGAGATGATTCCCACCGCTTCGGACGAGAATTTTCTTGTAGGGGAACGGTTCGCGTTGCAAGCCGTCATCGCACACTGCGAGGAACAGTTGGGATATTCGGGTTTCATGCCGTTGGAAGTGCCAAATCAGAGCGAGATAGTAATCCGCTGATGTTGCCCGAAGATACGATTAGCCTGTTTGTTTTCCGGTTTTTGGCGTGATTGCCAGTCTTGCTTTTTTAGGTTATACTGGGGTTGTTCACACAATCTATCAAGACAAGGAGAGCAATGTCCAACATATTCAAAAAACTGAAAAACTGGACTTTTGACGTACTGGGATTCGTTTTCTTTGTCCTGCTTGAAATGTTCCTCTATCTTATCGAAGTCATCGACTTCTTTGCGAAAATTAGAAGACCACCGTCTTCTGATTCCACGAAAAAGGAGCAACAATGCAAAACCGATATGTAAACGGATGGTACGTCACCTGCTGGTATTGCAAAAACACCGTCGATGCCAATAAGGTCAAGTGTCCCTACTGTGGAGCTTGGCTTTTCCTCACGCCGCAAGACTACGAAGAACTGAGAGAAGAAGGAATTAAACCATGAGCCGATTGAATCTAGTCGCACGAATAGACTCGTCATTCCCCGACAAAACCGCCTACAAGCGAGTATTGGAAAACGGGGAAATCGTCTGGGAGAACAGCAAAGGCCGTGAGAAATGGCGCTGGGTTCCCATGATTGTGGAAGAGCCTTCCGAGAGCGGACGATTCCTCGAAACGGAAACCGCGCGGAATCACCATCAGTACAAGCTGGACTCCCGCAATCCACTCCGACTGTTCGAGTCGATTCTTGCGTATAACAAAGTCAAGGTCACTGACCGCTGACGTTTCTACCGTTCCCTCTGCTATACTGGAAACATTCACACCATACATACGAGAGTGAAGGACAACCGTTGACCAAAAAATACTCATACGCCTACACCAAGTCGCTATACGACCACCAGTATCCCGACGAAAAACTCATCTCAATCCACGAACGCCCACTAGCCGACCCGACCGGCAAGCTCACCGCAATCATCGACTATGAGAAGCCGTTAAGCCGACATGACATGGACAAGTACGATTTGGAAGAGTTCCCGTTCTGGCTTGCTCAGGAACATTACCTGCCCCTGTTCAGCGGGGAATGCCCTATGGGACAGGAGACCCTTGAGACAATCAGGGACGAGGTGTCCCGCGCCATCATCGTACTCGCGGACTATCATCCGCTGGGAGACTCGCCCCATGGCGTTCATGTCGGCGGCATTGTAGGCAAGGACGTGAAGAGACTCGACCTCTACCGCGTGTACGACACCATCCCCTCATGGGCTTTGGACATGGTGCAGGAGCTTATCACCGGCACCAGTCCCGAAGAGTTCACGTCAGCGCATTCGACTACGGAAGTGCGCGACATCGCCAAACGACTGCATGAGAACGGTTCAGCCGTCCTTTTCTCAGACAAGGAGCATTGATTTGAAGAAACAGATTCAATCCGAAACCCACGAAACGGTGGACTGGGAGCATAAGCCCATCAACGCGTTGGGCGGCTTGAATACCATATGGAGGGAACCGTGAACGGCGTCTATGTGGAGAGCGTGAATTTCAGGAATCTGCCCCAATATGTAATTGTTTCCGTCAAGGGCGGTCCCAACATGCTGTCGAAGACGTTGTTCAAGTCCGTCACCGTCTTCGCTTCCTGAAGAAATTCTGCTATACTGGGACAGTCTGCACATCAAGTGAGTTTCAGGAGGAACCATGGGGAAAAAGACCACGCCGTCCACGAACGGTCAGACCACACTCAGACAAATCGGCTGGGCAGATGATGAACTGGCTATGATACAAGAACAATACTCATCCCTATTGGACTCGATTCGATTTCCCATCTACGTGCCTGTAGCGCATGACATCAACGATTACCAAGTGGTCGTCAACGGGAAAGACTACGGGTTCGTTCGGGAAAACACCACCGAAAACGGCAAGGAATACCGTGCCATGGCCGACAATGGCAAATACTTCGAACCTATTTCAGGTGTCTTCCACAATTCCCCGATGGGCGCGGTCTGCGAACTCGCCCGACACCATCACGACATAGGACTGGCCTCCCGTTTGGACGATTACATCATCGCCGTATGCAATGTCCAGCAGCTCGCCTCCGTCCAGTTGAAAGCGAACGTCAAAGACCTTCTGGGAATGGGACGATGATTTTCGCGGGCAGAAGACGCAGAGCTACGGAACCACAAATCCGTCTGATACTCGAACTCACTTCGCAGTCGGACATCCGCGACGTGAAAAAACTTAAAAACTGTCCTCCAGTGGAACGCTATAGGGACTACTTGAAGAACGAGTGCTTGGATAATCGAACCGCCGCGAAACTCATCGACGGTCTGATTCAATGGAAGGAAATCTATGGTTGAGAAAGCCACACCCATCATTGCCGATAGGAAAAACAATCCGTTCGTCAGAATCGGTCAAAGATTCCTCGGCATAATCCGCTTCGTCAAACAGGTTGTGGCCGAAATCCGCAAGGTAGTCACGCCCACCGTCCGCGAATGGGCGGGCTGGTGCGTCGCGTCCGGAATCTTCGTCCTACTGCTCATGGCGCTTGTCTCAGGAATGGACTTCGGACTGGGCAAGCTGACATTGTGGGTGTTCGGCTGATGGGCGGCGAAGGCATCGTCTACAATCCCGTGGACTGGCTGCACGCCACAACAGCCGAACTTGAAGGGCAACGCGTCATCGCCCGATTCGACAACGGCACCGTCGTGGACGGGACCATCATCATAGCTCCCGGTGGGGCGATAGGCGTCTACATGGGAGTCATGGTGCCCATCATCGAAAAATCCCCGTCCGGCCTTTTCCGACAGGCCGACCATGTGAGCGCATTGCAGGTGTTGGATTGCAGTAAGGAAGGAAAATTCTATGCCGGATGAACGCATCGAAAAAAGCCGCAATTGCGGTCTTCGCCGCGCAAACCAACTGGGCCGACTTCAATCCGAGCGAAGAACAGATACGAGACTTGTGGGACGGGCAGATGGACGCGATACGTGACTCGTTCCGCCGTCTCGCTAAAGCCGCCTTGGACTCGCAGGAAGACCAGCCCGCCGACCTCGACTGGGAGAACGTCGAACCGAAGGTTTTGGACAGCCGCATGGTCAAGGCCGTCACCGTGGACGGCACCATCGTGCGAGGACGGACGGTCGCCGTACACGGGTCACTAGACCAGCTCATCGTCGAAGGCATCCTGCAACCGTTGCTTATGCGGTTGCCGGGCGAACATTGGCGGCTTGCGAGCGGATGGAAAAGTCTGGTCTTCTACAACAAAACAAAGGAGCAGTAATTATGAAACATATTCTTCTTGGATTCATCGCCGTGTTGAGTCTCATGCTCGTTCCCCTCATTCTCATGCACAAAGGCAAGGGAGGCGGTTTCTCGAATTTCGCTGAATCGTTGACAGGTTCGGCGGGAAGCTCGGGCGTGGCGGAAAAGAACCTGAACCGTTGGACGGTAGTGGCGGCTGTCGTCTGGTTCGTTCTCATCATCGCTTACGGAATTCTGGTCAAACTCTCCTGACCTGATATTAGAAAAGGAAAAGCCGATGGTTCCGGATAAAAAATATTACAAACTGTTACATGAGAAGGGCGGACTGGGCAGTGACACCGTCATCGTGTCCAGTGACACTTTCCGTGGAAAACCGTATCTGACCATCGACTTTTCCGACTGCACCGAACATAAACAATTCTCTATCGATTTGAACGAATTGGAAAAGTGGAAGGAAATGCTCGATGCAGACTGACCCGTTAACCCCCCGAGACCTGTACGACAACGTAGACTTCTACCGTAACATGAGAATGAACCTCGACAGTGATGGTGGAGGCAACGTGTGGCGTTATAAGCATGCATGGAACATCATTCACATTCAGTCGAATATGGTCGCCCAAAAATACAAGAACGGAACCGCCGTCGGCCCGCAATTCCGACTCTCAGGCACCAAAATGGACATTGCCCGACGATTGGATTGCGAGCTGGCGGTACTGAACTTAGAGGATTGAACGGAATCATGGCTGGCATACTCGTCCGACTGGTATTGAGCATAGGTTGTATAGCCGGTGTGCTCATGTCGCACACGATGGCGGTATTGTTCGACCGTTCCGTCACGCTCTTGGAAAAAGCGGTTTTGGAACACTCCTACACTTCGGGGCAGAAACGTTGGCTGGGAGTACGAATCTACGGTTGGCGGTTCCTTTATCATTTAGCCGTCGCCATGATGGTGGCGTTCATCATCATGGCGACAATCCTTTTTATCATGTTCTGTTGGGCGCTCTTTGAAAGAATAGGTGCGATTTGAGTTACGATATTGCGATAATCCGTTCCGACATTCCGGACGATATAGCGTTCATGGTCTCCTGCGATTGGCAAGACCGTGGATTGGAATATTCGGATATGGTCGGCACGTCCTGCAATCCGACCTACAATTATGCACGCTTCTTCCAAGCGTTCCATGTGCGCCCCACCACCGACCTGCACGGCAGGTCAGCCATCGTGGTCAAGGACATGTTGGACGATGCCCTGAAGGAAATCGGAAAACATTCCACCGACGAATTGGAACAGAAATACTTTCTCGACAACAATGGGAAGGTCATCCGCTGGGGGAGTATCCCCAATGCTATCCAATGGTTGCGTGACGTGCGCGACTATTGCGAACAGAATCCGGGCTACAAGTTCATCGGACGTGACGCGGAAATACCCGGACGCGGGTCGGTCAGTCTCGGCACCGTCCGAACCTTCTCGCCGGAATACGCGCAGCCGTCCGACCGGCAATGGCGGAAACTGTTGGAGGAGACGGCGGAACTCGCCGCCGTCGGCATGGATTGGGTCGCAGACGGCACTTCCGACGGTCGAATCTACGACCGGCTGGTCGAAGAATACTGCGATGTGGTGGAAGCGTTGGGAACGTTCGCCATCGCCTACGGCATCACCGACGAGGATATTCGCAGGGGCATGGGCGAGTGTGAGAAACGATTCCGTGACGGTCAAGCCGGTGGGAGGAAAACCGTGGAGGAGAATAAAATCATCGACGGATTGGCTGACCTGTCCAACCGACTGAAAGAAGTTCAGAAGTGACAGCGGATTTCTCCGCTTGGCAGGAGGTTGCCGACCAAGCGAGTACGGGCGATTTTATCATCAGTTCTCTCATTATTGTTAGTATCATTGCTCTTGTTGTCGGCGCTTTCGCTGTGAACAAGGGTCGGATACTGGTTTCGATTGTTTCCGTTCTCGTGTTCTTCCTCTCGTTCGTCACCGCGACCACGGTGAAAATGCCGAAAGTCCCGTCCCTCAACCAAAGCTTGGAATACGTGTACGGACTGTCCGGTATCGACTGCAAACACAAAGAGTACTCCGATACGGACGAGACCATTCCAACAACCAAAGGGATATTACATTCCACAAGAAGGGGCGAATACACCGTGGACTCGATGAAGGACATCGAGAACGGTGTGGACGCCGAATGCTCCGTCTATACAAAAGACGACAAACATGTCAACGTGGTAATTCACAAAACCAACAACGGCAACTACTGCATCTACAATCAGACGGACGGGAAACCGTTGCCGCTCAAACATAAGAAAGCGCCGACCAAGCTCAGCGAACTGGAAAAGTAGTCCGCGCACAAGCCGGTCGGCGCGTGGCTTTTCGAGCACCTTTCCTTTTAGTCGATGAACCAGTCATCCTCGTCATCGTCAGTGGGGGGAGCCGGTTTCGGCTTGCTTTTCCTGACGGGTTTCGGTTGGGAAGGTGTTTGAAAGGCCACGTCCCCATCCTCCGGTTCCACGTCCATTTCGTCCAAGTCTGCTTGTCTACGGTTGGCTTCCTTGGTGGCCGTATCACGGTCTGTTCCGGATACTGACGTTCGGGTACCAATGAACGAGAAGATTTGCAACACAATCAACAGTAGGATGAAAATAATGCCAAGAATCACAATGATTCCAACGATTCTTCCCACCGTCTCGCCGGTCATCCAATCAAATAGGGAGCCAGTCGTCTCCTCCGAAGCAAGCTCCGGATTATCCGTCGCCAACTCCTGCCTGTCCTTTGCGATGTTCAAAGCGTGCATTCCGTAACCCAGCAGGGGAATGAGCGTGGTGGGCAACATTCCACCCAGCCACATGAGCCAACGGGCTTTGCGATATAAGCTTGTGATTTTGTATAGGAGTCTCATATTTCCAGTATTTCGCACCGGTTGATTCCTTGGCTCGGAAAACCGGAACTTTGACTTCCTCCCCCACGGCTGAAGCCGGGGGATTCCCTTGTCTCGCGGCAAGGGTTTCCTGAAGGGACTTGTTCCCCGCCTACCGAAGTGTCGCTTCGGCGGTTCGAAGGTCCCCGCAGGCGCGTACCGCCAGTCCGGCGGATAGGATGTTTTTGGCGGCGTTGATGTCCCGGTCGTGGTGGGTTCCGCATTTGGGGCAGTCCCATTGGCGGATGTTCAATGGTTTCTTGCCGCTGTTGTATCCGCAGGTGGAGCAGATTTGGCTGGATGGGTACCAGCGGTCGATGACCGTAAGCTGGCGCCCGTACCATTGGGCCTTGTATTCGAGCATGGTGCGGAATTGTCTCCAACCCGTGTCGAGTATGCTCCTGTTGAGACCGGTTTTTGCCGCTTGCCCGTTGGGAAGGTAACGGCCCGGATGCTCCGGGTCAGGTTTCGGCGCGCACCGTCGGGTCAGGTTTTCGACCGCAAGGTCTTCGATGACCACCGCTTGGTTCTCGCGGATGAGTCGGGTCGAGAGCTTGTGGAGGAAGTCGCTTCGACAATCCTTGACCTTGGCGTACGCTTTGGCGACCTTCAGACGGGCTTTACGATAGTTGTTGCTTCCTTTCTGCTTTCTGGAGAGAGCTTGTTGGGCTTGTTCAAGCTTCTTCTGGCAACGGTTGAGGTGGCGTGGGTTGGGGATTTTCTCCCCGGTGCTGAGGATGGCGAAGTGTTCGGTGCCCAAATCGACGCCGACCTTGTTTGGGGAGGCGGGTAGATGTTTCACTTCCTCTTCGACGAGGATGCTCACGTGCCAGCGTCCGGACGGGTCTAGGGACACGGTGACGGTGGACGGCCGGGCTTTCCTCGGCAGTGTGCGCGACCAGCGGACGGGCAGAGGCTCCCGCATCTTCGCCAAAGTCAATTCCCGTTTGTCCCAATCCCAGATGAACGCGGATGCGGCATAGGTGGCGGCTCCGCCGTTCTTCTTGGATTTGAACCGGGGATAGTCTCCCGTCTTGGCGAAGAAGTTCCTGTACGCCGCCTGCAAATGTCGCAGCGACTGTTGCAACGGGACCGAGGACACTTCGCGCAGGTAGGCGTAGTCCTTGGTTTTCTTCCAGTCGGTGAGCATCCGGCTCGTATCCTCGTAGGACACGCTTTCATGACGGACCGTCCATGCTTCGGAGCGGGTGTCCAACGCCATGTTGTACACCTTGCGGCAGCAGCCCAGTGTGCGCCGGAGCGACTGCTCCTGTTCCGGCGTTGGGTAGAAGCGGAACCTGTATGCCCGCTTGGCTGTCGTGGTGTCCATGCTTCCTATGATACCCTGCTTTACAGGCTTGTATGTAGTTATGTAAGGCAGAGGCGCCTTATATCCCCATAGCTAAAGCAAGGGGTATTACGGCGCAACCTGATAAGAAACTATAAGAAACTATGAGCATATAATATATAACCATGCCGGTCGAGCCTTACTCCCGTAACGGTTTTTCTACCATGCGAGGTGCCTGTTAGTCCACGGAAAGGTGTCGGAAACCCCATAAAAAAGTGTTCGATAGTCCATGCTGATGGTGTTTGATAGTCCACGTCCGGCATGATTCATAACCGTCATGGTGTTTGAAACGCCACTAAAGGTGCCTGTTAGTCCACGGAATGTTTGACGTTCTGCCTGTGGAAATGTGGATAAGCGTGTGGAATGGTTGAAATTCCAACGAAAAACTAGTGGATAAATTAAAGCTGGAAAGGCGCGTGCAATCCGTAGCGTATACGAGGGTGCGTGAAAGGCCACGTCGAGAAACCGTTCAACCCGTTGGGAGGTGTTTGAAAAGCCATGCGAAAGGTGTCCGAAAAGCCACGCAGACACCCGCCCACACATGGCCTTTCAGACACCAATACCCTCCAAGGTGTCCGAAAGGCCACGGTCAACTCAATCTGACGTGGCCTTTCGTACACCTTTCCGTTGAACCGATTGCAACGAATGCAAAGCCACCTCGAACACATCCCCATTAGCACCCACCTCAACCTCACGGACAGCACGGGTAGGAACCGACGTGGGACTCGGATGCAGAATAATGTAATCCTCATACGTTGGACACTCAACATTCAACCCCGGATACACCTTCTTGACCTTCTCCAACGATTGACGGAACATGCGCCGAAAAGACTTCTTGACCGCAATCTGGTCTCCGAACCGTTCATACAGCCAATCCCAACTCACCGGAAGGTCACGGCGAAGATTCTTCATACTGCCAGTCAGCCAAATGTAAATGTCGTAAGGCATGACCGACCTGCCTTTCAACAGGTAAGTGGACACTCTCGTATCGAACGGAGCCGACTCACGACTCAACCGTTCATACACCTCATCGGTCAGACGGAACGTGGCACCGGAATAGCCCACGTTCTTCTCATCATTGATAATGCGCACGGCCTGAACGATAGGCAGATAAGCCGTATCCCTCACATTCAGACCCTTCCCCGTGCCGGACGCGCGAATACTGATACGGCAAGCCAACAACAGTTCCAACTGTTCCTGCACGCTCTTCGCTGTGCGCCCGCCATGCGGCAATCCCATTTCCTCACACAACTGGTAGATGCTTGGAATGGTGATGGTCTTCGTCTCAGGGTCAACATTCCTCGTCTTATGGCCTTTCGCCGCACGAATCTGCTTCGCCATCCAAGCCATCAACAGTCTCGGATATTTGCCGAACGGGAACCGGCGTTTCCTATCATCCCCATCACCCGTCACGCCAGCTTCAAGCATGTATTCCAACCGTCCGTTCGACTTGCTGACGAAATCCACATCATCGGACGGTTGGGCCGGTGGAAACAGTGTGGCGGTGAGGATGGAATGCCCATACCATATTTCCATACTGTTCGGCTCGCGGGATTCTATATCATCCAACAGGTTGACCCGTCGAACATCCAACTCCATGCCCGTCGAACCAAGGTCAAGAACATCCTGCTCGACTCGTATGTCACTCATTCGGATTCTGCTCCTTGCGGCGCACCGACACCGTGTAGCCCATAGCGTCCAATATTCGGCACATGGTCTGGAAGGACGGGTTCCCGTTCTCGCACAGGCTCCGGTAGAGGGACGGTCTCGCCAACCCCGTCAACTGGGAGAGCGTGGTCATGCCGTACAGTCTGGCGAGGTTTCCGGCGGCGGACTGTATGAGCATGGGGTCTTCCGACTTGAACTGGTCTTCTATGTATGCGACGGTGGCCGCTTCTTGTATCTGCTTGGACTGCATGTAGGGGAGTGTAACCTGTGGGCGACAGTATTGTCCAAGTATCCAATGCTGTTGGTGAAGGTTGGTAATGTGCGACACGCCTTGGGAAACATTGTTTTCGTTCTGTGATTTGACATGTTTCCTAAGACTGCTATACTGGCAGTGTTCACACAAAACGAGGTTCAAAAAACATCACGTGTGAATAAGGCTGTGAGAAGAACGCTTCTCATCTCCAGTCCACTACTGGAACAGTCACCAAGGCAACCGGGGTAAAGACCTTACCCAGTAAGGAACACTCCCCTGAATGTTGCCGCCCGTTTGAAAAATGAATAGAGATAAGGAAACATGGTCGATAGGACTTAAAGCCCGTCGAATCATGTTCGATATGAAGACTTGCCCATCATGGTTGAATCTTCAAGAACTATCACACCTATCCTCACCTGTTCACTCAAACACACGAGGAAAAGCATGAAAACGCTTGAAGACAAAACCATGACAGGCAAAACCGCTGTCAACCTTCCGGCTGGAAATCCCAGTCAACCATCCTATTGGTTCTGACCACGCTCATGGGAAGCTCGGGTGGAAAACCGGAAGGAAGACGGCATTTTGGGGCCGACAGGTTTCGACTTGAAAATCAAGGTAATGTAAGCATGTCGGAGGATTATGCGGCAACCGTTATCAACCGCATTAACACAATAAACGCCAAGACGAATTCTTCGCGTAACTTCCAGCTCGCCGCCTGAAAAAACGGTTTGAAGGAAGAACAGGGTCGCTGATTTGCTGTAAGGCGATTCTGAAAAAGAAAGGACAGCAAAAACTCGGTGAACGGCAACTGTTCATCGTTTCATGACTGAGTTGCAAAACTGTTTCGGGGTGCCTCTTCGACTGGAACTTTCAACATATATAAACGAGATGGCTAAACATGTAGAAAACATTATCAACGTTTTCAAGGACGAGGGTTCGATTCCCTCCGGCTCCACGATTTTGAATGCATACCGTATTCAAAACAATGTTTGGATAATTGCCTTACGGGCTTTTATCCAAACTCTAAATAGAGGAAACTGATGTGCGTGCTAAGCGACTCCTGCAAAACAGACTCTCCAAACTTGAAGGAAAAACTTTGTAAACAAAAAAATCAGTTTCCTCCAATCCCTGACTTTTGTTGATTTGCAAGCTGGGAGGGTAGTACGAAAATCAATGGGTCGTTCTGTAAGAACGAAAACGCACGTCCCTCAATCGTGCCACTGCCCCGATGGCGAAATCGGTAGACGCGACGCATTCAAAATGCGTTGTCTTACGACGTGAGGGTTCGATTCCCTCTTGGGGCACGAACCATATGGTTCTTCCTTTATACTCACGGGAGGTGGATTTTTTCGTTCCTTCGCCTCCCGTATTCCACCCCTCTAGCTCAGTGGTAAGAGCAACATTCTTATAAAATGTTAGTCGTAGGTTCAATTCCTGCGAGGGGTACTCAGAATCGCATATTTTCGGAGCGTGGAGAAGCCATGATGGATTCTTCTTCGATTTGTGTTCATGGATGCATACGTGAGCGCGGTCGAAGATGCTGAAAGTCATGGTGGTGAGCCTAAAACCGATGCAATATCGAAAAGATGCGAACCACATGGGTCGGTTAACATGAAACCGTCCATGGGTTGTTCTCATTAAGTATGATATGGACATCCTCGGTGTACAGGGTGATGCGATTCCAATATTTCCGCCTCTCTAGCTCAATGGTTAGAGCAAGGGTCTTTTAAACCTTGGGTTGTGGGTTCGAATCCCACGGGAGGCACTATGCAGTCGCCGGTCTGCGATGCCCGGGTGAGATTCCAGGGCTTGGAGCATAAGTTAAAACGGTCATGTGGAACGCATGTAAAACACCATCATCTCAGTAGCGAAAGCCGTGGAAATCGCAACCCATGACAACTAGCGAAAAGATGATGTGAGCCGTCGAATCGGAAGACGAGTTGCGACGTCCCCGCGACGAGACGGCATACGCCCTTGTAGCTCAGTGGAATAGAGCGCCGGTTTCCTAAACCGGACGTCGTTGGTTCGACTCCAACCTTGGGTACTAGGTTTCACGGAGGTAGCTGTCCGTGAAACTGATGGCATTGCTCGAAACGTCCTACATGGAACTTGTGGAGGACAAGAGACTCCTTGCCTTAATCAGGTGGTTGATGACCGAAGGGGAGGTACGGCCAAACGGGTGCATAGATGTTTCACGTTCCTTGCCGTTGGTGGTAAAAGCCAGTCCACCATGCCGCTGTCATTCCAACTTGGACAATAACTAAGTTGGGTTTGGAATGTTGGCAGAGTGGTTTAATGCAACTGTTCCGAAAGCAGTCGCACTGTGAGGTGCCGGAGGTTCGAATCCTTCACATTCCGCGTTGGGGAAGTAGTACTACCCCCGATTGGAAGACTGCCGTTAACGGCGACTCGGTGGATGGTCACGCTTCATGGGTGTGACCATCCACATATGGCATTGGTGCAACCGGTAGCATTACGGTCTCCAAAACCGTCGATGTTGGTTCGAGTCCAACATGCCGTGCTACTTCTCTTACAGGTTGTTTGAGAAGGCGTCGGAACCGTCTTGTGGCGGCTCCAGTTTCAGCTGACCCGCCTAGTCTGCGGGAACAGTCTCCTGAGTCGCCGTGGCGGCTCTTGCTTTGCTTTGGTGGCGGAATTGGTATACGCGGTTGCCTCAAAAGCAACTGTCCGAAAGGACGTGAGGGTTCGATTCCCTCTCAAAGCACGAACCGTAATTGGTTCTTCCTTAGCTCAGACATGGGTTCAAACTCAAATCTTGAAACCTATGTCAATGCCTAAATAGCTCAGTTGGTTAGAGCGGCGTTCTCGTAAAACGCAGGTCGTAGGTTCGATTCCTACTCTAGGCTCGAATTTTCCTGCTTGCGTAATATAAATTCAATTCACGCGATATTTTGTACCAATACTGACGCATTGGGCACACTGCAAGCAGGAAAATTTTCCCATCACACACTACACAGGCGGGAAAGTATTCCAACGTTTCGGCCTACGGGCGTTGGAATGTTCAAATAGTAGGCCATGGGTCGAAGACAGGATTCCTCACGCGGCCACAGTTTTCTAATCGGCGGTGCCACTTCGATTAGAAAACTGTGGATGTTTGAAGAAGCGGGTTCAACTCCCGCACGACCCCCTCGTGTTTTTCAACCAGAAAAGAAGGAACTCAAAATGACCATGTCTGATGAAACACGGGTCATCTCCTCCCACGCTCTCACCGTGGAAGGAATGACCCAGCCACAGGTACAACCACTCAACCTCCCCACCGGATTCAACGGTTATCGCAAGGACTCCGTCGAACAGTACGTGAACGGGTTGGAAACACAGATTTGGAATCTGCAACGCCAGTTGACGGAAAAAAACATGGTCTTGGACAAGCGTCAATCCGAACTCGGCAAACGGGAGCAGGAAGCTGAATCCCTCCGCCAGCAGATTGAACGGTTGAACGCCGACTTGCAGGACGCCCGTCAAGCGTCGGAAAACCCGATGCAGGAATTAGGCACCAGCCTCGGCAAAGAATTCCAAACGTTGAAAAACACTTACGAGTCGAAGAAACGTGAGGAGCTGGAACAGGCCCGCACGCAAGCCGGACAGATTCTCCAACAGGCCAAGGATGAATCCCAGAAGCGGCTCGACTCCGCGACGGAAACCACCAGACAGATGATGACCGCCGCACAGGATAAGAAGCAGAAGCTTGAACAGGAATGCGCCAAACTGAAAAAGGAAACCGACGATAAGGTTGCCATCCAGTTGGACGCGGCCAAGAAACAAGCCGAACAGATTATCAGCAAGGCGGAAGCTGACGCAGTCAACCGTTTGGACAAGGCGTCACAGGAAATCGACCTCCGAACCAAGAAGGCTGAACAGCATGCCGCCGAATTGGATGCGAACAGCAAGAAGCTGATGGAAGCCGCTCAGCAGAGAGAGGAAACGGCGCAACGCAACGTCGCCAACTCTTTCGCCCAGTTAAGGCAGTTGGGCGCGGACATTGACAAGCTGATTTCAAAATCCAAATAATTATTCGCGGGCCGATAAAAACGGTCTGCACATTCCCCATTAGTGTAATGGCAGCACACGGGTCTTTGGAACCTTTAGAGGTGGTTCGAGTCCATCATGGGGAGCTTGGTTTCCGACCTGCGTTTTCTGCGGGCGGGAAACCCTTGGAGTCGTGCCTGAGTGGCCGATAGGGGCACCCTGCTAAGGTGTTAACCGTTTCATACGGTTCGAGGGTTCGAATCCCTCCGACTCCGCTGGGGAATGGGTTGCGGTTGCGAGCCTTCCGTTCCGAAAAGTTTGGAACGGTCGTAAACATTTTTTCTCTGCATGTAGTGCTTTCCAGCCCGCAAACACAATCCATCCCCTCCTATTGCGGGAGTAGTGAAAAGGTCATCACCCTTGCCCTCCAAGCAAGTATCGCGAGTTCGAATCTCGTCTCCCGCACAAAGTCCCACACTTTTTATACCCCTAAAGCTCGTGGGACAATCCATGGCATGGCCCCTTACATGCGCGATGGATGATAGTCCGGAAATCCATGAAGGACTGTCAGCAAGCCGTATGCCTTGCACCCTCTTGACTCACGCATACATGCCAGTGTTCACGACATGAACTCACTGATGGGAAACAACCAAGCCATGTCAACGCCAAACAAAAAGCGGAGTCTACGGGTGTTTTTCTCTCCACCCTTCTCCTGCTCCGCGTCTTTGTGTGAACAGCTCCTCGCCGGTGGGAGTGGCGAAACACCGGCTTATTCTTTTGTTGGGAAGACTGCCGTATTATTACTTCCTTCTACTGTATGTGTCAACACGCCGATAGAGGTCTAGATTGGAAGACTGCCGTATTACTACACTTCCTTTTACTCTGATTGGGTTCGTTATTCCGTAATGAAGATTGGAATACTGCCGTATTATTACTTCCTTCTACTAGCCACATCAGCCGGAAGCCAAGCCGAAGATTGGAAGACTGCCATATTTATACTTTTCTACTAAAACAACACGAATATCCGTGTGGCTAGGATTGGAAGACTGCCGTATTTATATTTCCTTCTACTCCGGTTGCGGAGGCAAGATAGTCGGCTAGATTGGAAGACTGCCGTATTTATATTTCCTTCTACTACACCCTCGAACGGAAATGCTTCCTCCAGATTGGAAGACTGCCGTATTTATATTTCCTTCTACTCGGATTGCTCATGGATGCGACCTCCACCGGATTGGAAGACTGCCGTATTTATATTTCCTTCTACTTCAGGCATAGCCGAGAGCGTTCTTGATGGATTGGAAGACTGCCGTATTTATATTTCCTTCTACTATAGGAAGCTGAAAACCGCTTCATATCAACGTTTTTTGCTATTCGTCGTCGTCGAAAAGAGTCAACAGACCCGGTTGTTCGTCCGTCTTCTGCTGTTTTTTGTCGATGAATTTTAAAGAATTAGCCCATTGGATGTCCGTTACGCAAAGCACTCTCACGTTTCCGTGAGGGGGTATGCTCGCCTTGATGTAGTTAAGGGCAGACCTGCCGCCTGATTGAGTGGGAGTGTATCTCGCGTAGACCGAGTACTGTACACGGACGAACCCTAAATCAGCCAACAAGTTGGTGAATCTGTTCGCGGCTCCAGCGTCCTCTCTCGTTGTAATGGGTAGGTCGTACATGACCAGCGTCCACATGCCGTTACCCTTATCTCTCTTCATTACTTATCCCTTTTTCCGAAAACGGGGACGGTTAGTTTGTCCAGCCAGCCTTCGCAGTATTGCGCGTATTGTCCGCAGAATTCGTCCACCAATGAGGGAATGGTTAGTCCTTTTGGATTAAATTGGCCGTTGATGACGAACACTATCTGCTGTTTCATCCCCGGGGTCAACGGTTCGTCCGGCAGTTGGCTTATCCCATAGTCGATTGCTGGACGGAATGGTTCTATCAAATCGTCTGCCAGACAGAAATAGTTGCTTGCGGCACGATGATGGACTCCGATGGTAGGCGATAATCCTGCCGAACAGATGGACTTGATGAGGAATCCGCGCAGTATCGTATAAGCGTAGTCGAGCTGCGCGTTTCTACCTTCACCCAGTCCCGGGAATCGATGGAATTGTTCTTCAGGGAACATGCGATGCCAGTATTCGCGTGCCGCCTGTCCCTCAATATTGTTCGGGTCGCCGGAACGCACCTGTGCCGCTAAGCTTCGAAGGAGCTGTCCACCGTCCAGTCCGAGTATGTCCAGTACGTGCGATTGTCCGAGAATTTTCGCTTGTATTATCCTTTTCCATGCTGCTTTTCTCGCGGGAATGCTCATTTCCTGTTGGGCGTTCTGACGGGCGGCGGAACGCGTGTTCGGTTTGTCCCATGCTTGGAATGCGGCAATAGGGATTTCGTTCCACTGGCAGATGAGTACTTCCACGTCGAAAACGGCCAACTGTTGCAGTAGGACGGTTGATACCGTTGTCTGGACGCCCAGAAGCAGGACGGCTGTGTCTGCTAGGGGTATACGTGTTTCCGAACCGTGATGTTCCACTATGAGTTGACCGCGCTTGTATGTGAGTTTGCCGGTCATGGCAGTACAGTCGATAACTCGCCATCCTTTTGCCATTATCAACCTTTCTAATACAAAAAGAGCCTACTAACAACCTTATGTTGTCAGCAGGCTTATCGGTAATTAGTCCTCTAGAACCTGTCCCGTTTTACCTACCGCAGGACGGAACTTGTGGAGCACCAGCATTGACTGCACCGAAGTTGGAATGTTAAATCCATGTTCTGCGAGCTTCGGTATTCCCTCGCTTGATATGACTGAGGGAACCAGCCTGAACTGGGTAGGGGAGGGGAAACCGGCCACGATGAATCGTCGTTCGACGCCGGAATCCGTATGGAACATGTGAGCGTACTCAGGGCACATATCCTCCATGAGTTCCGAAGTCAACTTGATTTCATCATTAAGGGTGAGTCGTGCCACGCAAGTCGCGTTACCAAGTGCGATAGCCTCCCTGACCTTACTGTCCGCGTAACGGATGGACACGTCAGCCGGATGCAACGGGGTTCGGAACAGGTCGGTGTTCTTCCTGCGTTTCATCAAATCGCATTGGAACACGCGCACCATGCCATAGAACGTCTTGCGTTTTCCGTTCTTCAACACCTGTTCGCAACGGTAGATGCGGGCGTGGTGGATGGTTCCGCCAATGTCGGCGGCACCACCGTTGACGTACAGTTGCGCGTTGTTGCCGGGTAGGAAGCCGATTTCGTCCTTCGCATGGCATACTTCGCCCAAGGCTGTGATGACACGGTTCGGATTGGCTGGCAGACCGGTCTGAGGATTATAGTCCGGCAGTCGGGTCAACGCCTTCCATACCTGCGGTGTGATGGCATGGTCGATGAGCGTGGGGGAGAGTGCGTCTCCCAGTCGCACGTATTGCAACGGTTTCACCGTCGCATCATGCGCGGTGCTGTTGCCCAAGCGGAGTCGGCGGCTCCGGACGACCGGAATGGTGTCCTCGTCCAAGCCCTTGTTCAACAGGTGGAGCAGACTTTTCATCTGTTCAATCCATTGCTGGTACCGGACGTAGCCGGGGGTGTTCTTGTTTGGATACTGTTTCCAGTCCGCTTGTCCGAACGGGGTTCCGCACAGGCGTTGCGATTCGCGTAGGTAGTGGCGTTCGGCAAGACGGAGGGCGACACTCTGGTTCATCATGGCGATGACCGAAGCGTCAACCGCGTGATGGCGGCGGTCGAGTCGGGTCTTCCACTGTGCGCCGATGAAATGGATTTGACCATCGATGCCGGAAGCTCGTCGCGCCTCATAGGTGATGGAGCCGGGGAACGTGAACACTTTCACCTGCTTGTTCGCATATCGTCCGTCGAGTCGGCGGTGGAGTTCGTCGGCCATCCAACCCACGGATTCGATGGAACGATTGTCCAACGGTTCGTCCTGTTCGGTCTGCTTGAGTCGGCTGATGATGCTTTTCTTCACCTGACCGACCTGCTTGCGGTTCATGGATGGTGGGAACATCAACTGGTTCACTCGTGCAATGACATCATTCATGGTGATGCCATGCGCTTTCGCATAGTCGGAATGCACCCATACGGCGAACGGAACGTTCGACTTGCTGGCATTGCATTCGGGGCAGACCGCAGCCATGTTGGTGCGTTTGCTGTCCGAACCGACACCACGACGGGGAACGATATGGTCGAGTTCGGACTTGTCGAAACTAAATCGTGGACTGGTCGCGCCACAGTACAGGCATGTGTTGTTCTGCGATTGGACGATTTCCCAACGGCGAATGTCGTAGTCGTGGACTTTGAAGCTTCCGCCGTTGGACAGTTGCTTCCTCATATCCTCACGGATTGCGGCACGTGTCTGATTGTCCTTGTCCCGACGTTGACGGCGCTCATAGTCGAGCGTGCGTCCGAACGCGATGGACGAGAACGATTCCTTCGTTGTTTCGATGGACACGCTTTCCGGAATGCCATACTGTTGTTCGCATTGGCTGAGGAAACGGTTGAACGCTTTCAACACTCGGTCAACGGCGGGATTGCCGGTCGGCTCCTGAACGGGTGGAACCGGAGGCTTCCAGTCGGCTGGCACGTCGAACTCGTGGCGAATCGCATAATGCAAATCGTCTTCCGTTTCCAACATGCGTTTGGACAGTCGTGTGAGGGTCTTTTCGGAGTAGGCGGCACGTCCGACTGGAAGGCTGATGGAGTCCAATGGGGTGAGCAGGTCTTCGTCCAACCCGTCGATGAATTCGATGGGGGAGGCGTATTCGATGAGGTCGCGCACCTTGTCCAAGTCAACGGTGTTGGACAGGAGTCGAACCATCGCAGCCTGTTCATCCTCTGTGGCGGAGTTCCACCATGCGTCCATCATCTTGCGGAGTTTGGTGTTTTTGATGCCGTGGAGTCGGATGACAGTGTCCAAGACCGGTGGCTTGTTGCCGATTCTTTCCTCCCCGTCATGGGTGAGGGTGCCGACGCCTTTGAGTTCGTTGCGTTCGATGTCAAGCACGGCGCACACGTCCAACCATTCCAAGTCTTCCTTGGCGGTGGTGAGCAGTTCGTACACATCCTGTTTCTCGTTGACGGTCAATGGTCGGGATGCTTCGTCTTTACGTCGGATACGCAGGTTGGTGATGACGTTGAGGATACGATACTTCTGGAAGGCGAGGCTGGCCTTCAACGCTCTCTTCTGGGTTTGGTCGAGCGGGTCTGTTCCCACGCGTTTTTCGGCGGAACCCTTGGGGGACGCGCAATGGAACACGGTACGCAGGATGGGTTTCCAAACATCCTCGGGAACCTGCTGTACGGTGAAGATGCGTCGGAGTTCACGTGCATTGTCGGACTGCATGAGACGGTTCGGCAGAATGCCCTCACCGTATTTAGTGCTGGTGCGGAGTCGAACCAGTTTGCCGTTACGTTCGGAAAGCGTCAATGCGACGAGCTGCGCCGGGGTCATATCCTCGTCCAGTTTCACTCCGAGACGGGTCTCCACGCGCTGTTTCAAATCCTTGTACTGGTCGGACGGTTCCACGTCCTCGAACAGGGTTTCGACCCGACTGTAGGAGTTACGCCAACCGCGATGGCGTGCGATATGACGTACTGCCATGACAATCATCCGGTCACGCCTGTCCTTGTCGGATACATAGGTGGTAGCCAAAGCGGAACGGGTGTTCCAGTCTTCATAAAGGTCTTGCTCGCAGTCCGGGACTTCATCTACCGGATAACCCAGTTGGTAGAGCTGACGGTCGAGCTGGCTGAGACGATGGCGGCGGCGTTTGCGCATGTTGCGGGTTCGCCGTGCGATTCCGGCCACGGCCTTGCGGGTGGTGCCGGACTTGTTTTGGGTTGGGTCTACTCCGCCATCGTGAATGTAGCTGAGGGTTTTGAGCAATGCTGTCGGGTTGCCGTTGGCGTCGAGTTGGATTGCGGAGAATCCTAGGCTGTTGAGTCCTACGTCGGCTCCCACGCGGTAGCGGATATTGGTTTTTGCGGTCAAGGTCTGTTGTTCTCTTTCCGCACTGCATGAAAAAAGCGGCGATTGGGACTTGCGTCCTATCGCCGCTCTACGGTCAATTCCGGTCTGTCACCGGACTTGATTGAAACTTGCCGTGGTTCCCACTATAACACACAGTGTTTTTCTGGCAACCTCGGCGTGTCGTTTCCGTTTTTCGAACAGCGCTTGGTTTTTTATTTGTGGACGTGTCCAGTATATATCATTGATGGGACTTGTTTGGCATGCTGTCTTAATCCTCTTATTTATGTGGTATACTGGAATCGTCCACACAAACAAGGGTCGAAACCCACACCCAACAAGGAGAAAAAATGAGCAACTGCGAATGCACCTACTGCGCCCTCAACAATCCAACAGCCAACGGCACCTGCGACCACTGCCATCTGTGCGACAAATGCGCGGAACGATGCAACATCTGCGGCAACACGTTCTGCAAAGATTGCCTGAACTCCTGCGACAAGTGCGGCGCATACTGCTGCGACGATGACGCCGCAAGCTGCGAAGACTGCGAAGGCACCTTGGAATGCGCCCACTGCTGGAAACGTTGCGAACACTGCGGCAAATACATCGACAAAACCTGTAGGCACACGTGCGACACCTGCGGTAGCACACTCTGCAAGGACTGCCTTGGAGATGCGGGAGAATGCAAGACCTGCGAACTGGAACGCACGTTGGACAAGGACTACGCAAAGCCAACTCAACTGGTAACGGTCAACGACGCAATCAGATTCCTCAAACATTACCGTCTGACCCAAGGCGGAAACGCCCGACTGTCTGACTACCTTGCCGACAACATCGACAGGTGACATAAAGAGGGTTCCAGCCACAAGCTTGGAACCCTCTACCGCATACAAAAAAAACGAGAGAAGAAGAACCATGAGCGAACTAACCGTCCTAGACCCGATAGAAAAACTGTTCGTCAACACTCGCGGACAAATCTCCGACCAATTCCGGTTGCGCAAGCTGAAAATGAGACTTGGCACGGTCGGGGATATCACCGCGATGACCGCCGAACAGTTCACTGGACTTTTTGGCTCGGATTATATGCGAGTCGTTGGGAACCGTTTGAGAAAAAACGGTTTGGATTTCCGCCCGGTGGAGGATTCCGCTTTATATCGTGAGGGGGTGGATGACCCCGATTTCCGTATCCGCCTGTATTCGATTGGTGTCGGCTCATTGGCGAAACTGTCTAAAATATCCTTGGCTCAATTCCTGCATTATCTGGCCCGACTGCGGGAGTCCCGCCGTCTCCAATATTCCAGTGGGGTCACGGTTCCCCAGTTTGGAGCGTTGAATATCGCCCATTTGGAGCGGGTCATGTTCGAGAACGGGTTCCGTTTCCGGGATGGTTCGTTGAATACGGCTGATTTGACCATGTTGGGCAATAATCGTGATGGCAGTCCGACGGGGAAGAATATGGTGAACGCTCATGATGTTGTTTCGGGGCATCCTGTGTTCTCGGGTGCTCGTAGGAAGAGTCTGCTGGTGGCTCGTCGTAAGCGATTGTTGGATGAGTTGGCTGAGATTGAGGTGGAGTTGGCTTCGTTGGGTTGATTTGCTCCAATATTTGTGTTATATTGAATTTGTTCACACAAAAACAGAAAACCAAAAGGAGCAAAAAATGGACAAGCGGACCACTCTCGAAGAGTTCGAAAAAAGGAATGACCGAAAACCTTTCCTACCTTCAAAGGAACACCAAGGAAGGCAAGTACGTTTGGACGAAAAGCCATGTCTGCAATCCCGAACGTTCCTTCTCTCGCTCTTGGAAGATGACCTTATGCATGTGGGGCGAAGAAGGATACGTCAAGGAGGCTACTTTCTCTCTCACTTACGACCTCTCACTGCAATACGCTGGAGACAATGGAAGCGCGGCTGGAATCCCTACGGAGACTGCCCGAATCCCCATGTATCGGGATGGTGTGCCTATCACCACTTTCAAGGGTGTTGACAAGTCCGCCAAGATACTTCTCGACAAGGTCGAACAGGTCTTGGGATTGGCGGAGAAGTTCGAGCGTGGATTCTGGGAGTTGAATCAGACGAGCAAGTCGTTGACTTCTTTGGAGGAGAACATCTTCTGAATCCAATGGCCCCACAATGGGGCTTTGCCTTGGTAGCCCAGTGGATAGGGCGTCCGCCCTCTAAGCGGATGGTCGTGGGTTCGAATCCCATCCAAGGCGCTTTTCCTCTCGTTCGGGGTTCCCTTGCGCGAGCTGGAAACCCTTCTAACAAGGGGGTATAATGTAAAAGACTCCACCCCACACGTGGAAAAGAAACCAAACAAAGGAGATAATCTTGGCAAACGTCAAGAAGACGCTCATCGCCACTACCGTGGCTGTTGCGACACTCGCCGCACCGGCCACCGCGTTCGCGGATGATGCCAACAATATCCAGCCGGACGTGAACGGTGCTATCGAACAGGCGCAGACCGCAATATCCCAGACTCAGGACACCGTGGCACAGGCCACACAGGCAACCCCCCAGACCGCCACCACGCCGGACAATACCACTACGGCCACTACGACCCCCGCACAGTCAGACCCCGTGGCCGACGGACAGGCCAAGGTGGACGAAGCCCAAGCCAACGACAATCAGGCACAGACGAATCTGAATCAGGCACAGACCAACGTTGACAGCGCACAGACCACCGTCAACCAGACCCAGACTCAGGTGAACAACGCCCAGACCACTCTGGACGCCGCCAACCAGCAGGTGCAGAACGCGCAGACCACCGTCAATCAGGCTCAGACGAATCTGAATCAGGCACAGCAGAACGCCAGCGAATCCGCCAATCCGGAAAACCAGCAGAAGGCCCAACAGGCGCTTTCCGACGCGAACAGCCAGCTCGACCAGACCACCAAGCAGTTGGAATTCGCCAACCAGCAGGTTAAGAAGGCCCAGCAGGAAGCCCAGAAGAAGGCCGATAGTCTGACCGCAGCCAAGAAGGACGAAGCCGCCGCCAAGACGGACAAGGACAAGGCCGACAAGAACGCTTCGGACGCCAAGGCCAAGGCCGACGAATCCCAGAAGACCATCAGTCAGCTCAAGGCCGAACTCGAAGCCGCGTTAGCAGCGAAGAACGACGCCGACACCGCGAAGACCACTGCCGACAAGAACGCGGCGGACGCGAAGAACGGCATCAGCGAGAAGCAGAAGGACGCGGACGCGAAGAACACGGCCGCCAACACCGCTCAAGCCGACGCGGACTCCAAGAAAGCCGCCGCCGACAACGCGGACAAGCAGCTCGCATCCGGTTCCATCGGCTTCTACCAGTGGAAGCTTGCCTCCAGCTATAAGAACGAGGACACCCAGTTCGCCCTCGACCAGCTCGTCAAGTATCAGAACGAGGATTGGGTGAAGATTGGTGAGGAAAACTCCGCAACCAGCTTGCAGAACATGCTCGATGCTCTCGACATGATTGACAAGGGCAATGAGATTCGCCGTAGCCTCGGACTGCGGGAGTGGACGGTCAACGATGCGGACACCGCCGACGCGCAGCTTGCCGCCGACTACAATACGTATTCTCAGAATACTGGGCACGTGTTCACTGGAACCTCCCAGAACCTCGCTTGGGGTTACGAGAACCCGTATGACGGCTGGTATACGGAAGAGAAGGCCGTGTTCGACCAGTATGCGGAGAAGAATCCAGAACTGCGCAACATGACCGCCGTGGAAATCTACATGAAGTATCCGGATATCTACGAGCAGACCGGACACTATCTGAACATCATCGACCCGGATTGCGACACCACCGGTTTCGCAATCACAGGTTCGCTGACCGCCGCACAGAACTTCAGCCAGAAATACCTGTACACCAGTGGCGTTTCCGTGGACGAGTACCGTCAGCAGATTCTCTCCTACAAGAACGCGTTGGACTCCGCCGCCGACGTGTATCAGAAGGCTCTTGACAAGGCGAACGAGGCGAAGAAGGCCGCGCAACAGGCCCAGCAGGAGCTTGCCGAACTACAGGAACGTGCGCAGTCCGCACAGCAGACCGCCGATGAAGCGGCCAAGACCGCCAAGGCTAAGGACGAAGCCTACCAGAAGGCTCTCGACGCATACAATGCCGCAGTCAAGGCCGGTCAGACCGCCGACAGCACCTACGCTCAGGCGAAGGACGAGGCCGACGCGAAGCAGACCGTGTACGAGCAGAAGCAGTCCACGACCAAGAAGGCTCAGAGCGAATTCGACTCCGCGAACCAGCAGGTGAAGACCGCCCAGTCGAACGTGGACAAGGCTCAGGCCGCAGTAGACGAAGCCAAGAAGCAGGTCAAGGAAGCCCAAGCCAAGCTGGACGGCTACACCGACGCGAACGCGAAGCTGTCCGAAGCCCAGAAGAAGCTGACGGAAGCGGAGAAAGCGTTGTCCAAGGCGCAGGACAAGCAGAAGACCGCCCAAGCCAACTTGGACAAGGCCAAGGCCGCTAAGGCCGACGCCGACAAGACGCTGACCGACGCGAACGCGAAGCTGGACAAGGCCAAGGCCGACAAGAAGCAGACCGAGGCCGCTCTGACGGATGCGAAGAACGCTCTTGACGGCATCGTCACCAAGCCGGGCGAGGGTGATATCATCGACCCCGTTTTCTCAGTCGATGACGATTCCTCCAAGCCTTCCACTCCGGACAAGCCGAATACGCCTTCCACTCCGGATGATTCGGACAAGCCAAACGGTTCGACATCCACTGGAACTTCCAAGGGGGACACTGGCAAGACCGATACCGGCAAGGATAATGGTTCCTCGCAGACGGTCGCTACCATTTCCGCGAAGAAGAACGAGTCCAAGGCCGAGACCGCCGATAAGAAGACTCATAAGACCACCACATATAAGGTGGACGCCGACAACAAGACCGTCACGGCCACTGGCGAGGATAACCTTGCCACCACCGGCATGGATGTGGCGGGTATCGCCGCAGTATCCATCGTCGCCCTGATGATGGGTGTTGGCTTCGTTGGAGTGGAGCGTTCCATCAGTCGGAATGACGCCTGATGGGCTTTTGACCTTAGAGACCCCGGCCTTCCTTTCTTTTGATTAGTTGGCCGGGGTTTCTGTATCTGTAGTCTGCTTGGCGTTATAGTTTTTGACGATTCTTCCAAAAACATCTATACTGGGATTGTCTACACAAAATCAATCAGTCGGCAAACCCATCCTGCTCGGACGGCTTACCGGACGTGCTAGAGAAACGCTAAAAGGAGAGAACATGAGAATCACAGACGGAACGGAGACGATGGAAGTCTCCGTGAGAGAATACGGAGACCATTCCGACAGGGAAATCACCGACCAAACACTGCCTTCGCTGGTCGAATGGGTGGAAACCCCCGGCATCGTGGAAAACGTGCGACGGACGGCACAACGTCTGGTGGAACTTTTTGCGAACGACGGAAAGAACGCCCGCACGATTCTCGGATACATCCCCGATGGGACGAAGCTGGGGCTTGGTATCCGCCTGTACGCACCCGACATTCGGGACGATGGACGCGGCCTGCCGGACGACATCAGGCTGACGCGATACATGCGCGTCGGCAGGCCGAGTTCGGGCGTCGTCGTGGAAACCGAGCTTTACCGCTTGGGGAACGTTCTTTGCGGCCGTGACCTGAGTGGGCTTGACCTGCGATACCTCGACTTCTCCGGCGTTGAACTTTGCGACGTAGACATGTCGGGGGCTGATTTGAGGGGTTCGCTAATCGACTCAGGCACCCCTCTAGCCAACACCGTTTTCCGCGACGCCGACATGCGGCGCATGAGGTTCCTTGGGACGCTGAAAGCGGGGCGTCCCGTCTATCTGGAGAACGCCGACCTGCGCGAAGCCGACTTCAGCCATGCCAAGGTAAGCTGGTTCCAATTCAACGGGGCAGACATGTCGGACGCGATACTACGAAACGCCGTCTTCGAATGCACGAACATGGAGCGCGTGAACCTTGCCGGAGCCGATTTGACCGGAGCCAACATGGGAGGCATCGACCTGCGGAAGGCGAATCTGACCGGCGCGACGATGGACAAGGCATTCCTGGACAGGACGGTGATGTCCGACGCAACCGTGGACAAAACCAGCGTTCAAGGGCTTCACATCCGCAGGGGCAACGTCCGTCGAGTGGACTTCGGCCAAGCCCACGGGACGGGGAGCATGTTCTTCGAGAACACGAAGACAAAGGGGAGCACTCTTCCCAGAGGGTTCGTCAACCATTATCGTGACAACAGTCTCATAGCCCAAGGGGACGGCTGGAAACTGAACTATCGTCTGGGTGCTCTTACCTACGTGCTTACCTTCGACTGGCGCGACGAATGCCCCGAACCCCGCACGCTTGCCCACAATCCGAAATGGGCGGACATAAGCAACCGTAACAGGATTGAGGAAATCCGCTTCGTGCCGGGTTCCAAGGCGCCGGAGGACATGAGCGTCTTCTTCGAGGACATGTGGGCCTTGCGCCGGGTGGACTTCACGAATCTGGACATGTCGAAGACCGTCAGTCTGGCATGGATGTTCAACAATGCGGGGGACGGGGACGTCGAAATCGTCAACTTGAAGGCTCCGAACGCGAGGGACTGCGAGCGTCTGTTCCGACTTGGCCCCGACGTGACTAGCCTGAAGGTGCCCGGATTGGATGTGAGCGGCGCGGAGGTGGCCCGCGAGATGTTCGCCTCGCCGCATCGGATTACCGAACTGGACCTGTCGGAACTGCGGCTGCCGCGAGCCAAGGACATCAACCGCATGTTCATGTACTGCGAGCGGCTTCGCAGGCTGGACATCTCCAATCTGGAGCTTCCCCCCGACGTAGAGATGGACAACAGGGGGCCGGCCATGTTCTCCACCTGCGTCTCCCTTGAGCACGTGGACATGCCAACGAAGGGTGCGCTGGCCGACCGGTACGGGGAGATGATGAAACGGCTCAACGCGGGCGACCGCGGCGCATTGAGGGCAAGGCCGTATCCGCGCGTCACCATACTCGCCCTGTAAAAGCGCTCGGGCGTGTGTCGATAAGACGATTGGCGGCGGCGAAGGCTGTGGTTTCATTGGGGTGAAGCGTTCTGTCCGCCGCAACGACGACTGATATCTCTTTGAGATTAGAAGCCCTGACCTTCCTGATAGGAGGGTTGGGGCTTTTTGTTTTTGCATTTCAGCCAACATACACTATACTGGAACTGTTCACACAAAATCTTTCATAAAGGAGACGAACATGAGCAACATCACAGCAGACGAATACAGTCTCTTGGAATTCATTTCATCCCGCGACAAGCAGGAAGACAACAGTCGAATCCTCTTGGAACAAACCAAGAAAATCCTCAAATCCCTCGTCCGCAAAGGCTTCGGAAGAATCGAACACTACTCCAACATCGGAGACTGGTTCATCCCCGACATGGACGCTATCAGCGAGTTCGTTGAAACACACGTCGGACAGTACAAGCTCGAACGCAAGTACCTCCAATACGACATGTTCAACATTCTTGAGGAAATCTCCCGCAAAGGATACGGCTGGAACTACGTCTCCCAGCCCACAGCCAAAGCCAGCATGGAACGGCTCCGCCACTACGGGTGCGTCACCTACGTCAAGCGCGGTGACAAGTATATCGCAACTGGAACTCCGGAGGGCATCGCCTTCGCCAAAAACATGATGGCTACAGCCACCAGAACATGTGCCGAATGCGGTCGAAAATACCCCTACCATTCCGGCATGAAAGCCTACGACATCTGCTCCAAGGAATGCTACTACAAGCGTTTCGGCACTCCCGAAGAACGACGCGCAAAAAGATTACAGAAGAAGAACTGACAATCATGGTCGAGAAGAAAAGTAAAAGGAAAGGGCACCACGATGATTTTCAAACTGACTTTAGGCGACTGGGAGTGCAACGGCTACTACGCCAACAAGGATTACTTTTTCGAAAGCAACTATTCGGCTGAAAGAATCACGGAAGCCTACAAGGCTAGTTGTCGGAAGTATGGCGTCCAATTCAACAGCGCCAAACATGATTACACGGGTCTTGGACGCGAGAATCTTGACCGAAGGAGTCTCGTCTGGGCTAGCTTTGACATCCTCCCCCGCATGAATGCGGGGGATTCCCGAATCTCACGGTTCGGGTTTCTGTTCGCTACGACAAAACAAGAAAGGAGGGGACGCTAATGCGAGACCTTGGTTCCGGTTCTGCCGTCCTTGCAGACGCTAACCGCAAGCCCTGCGGCGAGGATGTTTTCGGCTGTGTTCAGGTCACGGTCGTGGCTTGTTCCGCAGTCCGGGCACGTCCATGCCCTGACTTTGAGGCCGGACATGCCCTTCGGTCCGGTCTTCGCCCCGCAGTGGGAGCAGATTTGCGTGCTCGGATAATACCTGTCGATGGTTATAAGCTGTCGTCCGTACCATTCGGCCTTGTATTCGAGCATTCGACGGAACTCCGACCATCCGGCGTCCATGATGCTTCCGTTCAGCCCGTTTTTCGCGGACTGGCCGTTGGGGAGCCAATGGTTCGGATTGTCCGGGTCGGGTTTCGGCGCGCATCTTCTGGCCATGTTCTTCACGTTGAGGTCTTCGAGTACCACCGTTTGGTTCTCGCGGATTATCCTCGTGCTCAACTTGTGGAGGAAGTCACGGCGCATGTCCGTGATTCTGGCGTAGGTGCGGGCCACCTTGAGGGCGGCTTTCCGACGATTGTTGCTGCCTTTGGTTTTGCAGGACAACGCCCGTTGCTCCCGTTCCAACCGTTCGGCGAGTTTCTTGTAGTGGCGTGGATTCGCTATGGTCTCCCCATCGCTGGTGACGGCGTAACTGTCCACTCCCAAGTCGATTCCGACTGCGTTCCTCCGGGCGGGGAGAAGGCGGATGGTCTCCTCCACGAGGATGCTGACGTGCCATCGTCCGGCGGTGTCCAAGCTTACGGTCACGGTGCTCGGCTCCGTCTTGCGGGGCAGTGTTCTGGACCATCGTATCGGCAATGGTCCGCGCATCTTGGCGAGCGTGAGTTCGTTGCGGTTGGCGTCCCATTTGAACGCGCTTCGAGTGTATTCGGCGCTTCCGCCGTGGGATTTGGCCTTGAACCTCGGATAGTCGCCGGTCTGCTTGAAGAAGTTGGAGAACGCCGTCTGCAAGTGCCTCAACGCCTGTTGCAGCGGCACGCAGGACACCTCGTTCATGTACGAGTATTCAGCCGTTTTCTTCCATTGGGTGAGCATGGCGCTGGTCTGGACGTAGGTGATGCTCCTGCGCTCCGCCGTCCATGCGACGGAGCGGGCTTCCAACGCGAGATTGTAGACCTTTCGGCAGCAGCCGACCGTGCGCCTGAGCAGTTGCTCCTGCTCGGGCGTCGGGTAGAAGCGGAACCTGTACGCCCGCTTGCGTGCCTGCCTTCTGACCATGTTTCACATTATATCATATCAATCTGTGAAAGGAGGACGGTTTGCTTCCTCCTCGCCCTAAAGGACAGGGTCTCCGCAAACCAAAAAAGATGACGAACCCAGTATGAGTCGGGAGGTCTACCGTCTATTCGTTGAACTCGGGCTGATTCAGGATGACGAACTGTGGCTCGATAAGAATGGACTCTACCATGCGGGGGAAGATAATGTTCTCAAAATCATCATGGGCTTTATCGCGCTTTCCATGCCGGACGATTTCAGTTACAAGCTGTTGGAGATTCCCCGCGTCAACGCTCTGATTCACTCTAAAAGACGTATTTCGGAAGGAAAGACGGTAGTCGCAATGGCAGAAAAATATGGTGTCGAACTATATGAGGGAATGTGTGTTGAAGCGTTCATTCGTGGATACGTGGATTGGAACCCACTGGTGCTGGGTGTTGGCATGAGTATTCGATTTGACGCAACGAATGTCAGAATCTACTTTTACGATGAACCTTCCTATGACAGGGTTGACGGATTGCATGTGAACGTCAACCATGAGGAGCTTCCTGTATTCGAATATGCGGGAATGCCGCCGAGTGAAGCCGCCAAAAAAAAATATGGAACCGAATAGAGGAGTTAGTAGCAATATGGTTATCAACGGCAGGCTGGATTGCGGATACTGTTCCACTCCTATCACCCGGCTGTACGGTGGAACAATCGGGCAACAGCAGTCGTATCCTTGTCCGAACTGCGGATGCATGAACTATGTGACGCCTAAAATCACATATTCGGCTTCCACGTTCGGCTCGCAGGTCAAAGACGCATTGTTGGATTTGATAGAACGACATGGCGGGTCACACTGGGATTGCAACGGGGACGTGGAAAACATTTCCATGCCGTACCGTGGAGTCCACGCCGAATTAAGAACCTATGATGACTACTGTTACGGCATTCTCGATGGACTGCACGTGAATGTTGGTTCCACCAGTATTCCGGTATTGGACTTGAAGGGTTTGACTCCGGAACAGGCGGCTACGCGGATTCTTCTTCGTGTTTTCCGTGAATGTCGAAAACAGAGGGAGGAATCCGTTTGAAAGATGGTGAGATTCGTCCACTGCCGCAAAACGAGTTCTATCAGAGTCCGTTCGACGGGCGTTGGGTCGATTTGGACGAGGAGGAAGTATTTCGACTAATCGACATGCAACGGCAGAGTGGAACTAGGTGTGGTAAAACTAAACCAAAGACGTGTTATACTAGAAGTGTCCACACGAAAGAAACCTAAATTGGAATACTGCCTTATTTCTACGTTCCTTGTATAAGACTATCGATGTGGAAGAAGACATCCCAATCGAAGAGATATTAGGAGAGCTTCTTTGAGTTTCCATCTAGCCCCATGCCCATTCTGCGGTAAGCCGGTTCGACTCGTCTATGACAATACCGTAAACGGAACATGCTACGGCATCAGCCACAAGCCGGACGAATGTTCCATCCTGCCAACCGTCTGGGGAGCGCCCAACATAAAAGCGGACACCATAGTGCGTTGTTGGAATCAACGATACGGTGTGGCAAACCTACTCAGAGAAAAAGGCGAAGACGAACTAGCTGACGAAATGGCCTTCCTAGGTTAAAGCCTTAAAAACATATTCCACAAAAAAGAAACCAAATCAAAAAGAAAAAGAAAGCAAAAAATTGAAAACCAACACCAAGACCATGAGAACCATCATGTTCCTCTCACTGGCTATCGCAATGGTTCTTATTCCCGCCAATACGGCTACCGCCAACGAGTTCATGCAGAATCGGAAAGAATATGAGACGGCATTGAACCATGCCACCATTCTGACCGCACGTTTGAAACAGGATACGGAAAACGTTCAAAACAAGACCATTGTCACTCGTGACGATGATGACGCTACCCGTATTGCCCGTGAGGCATTGCAATCCCAATTAACGGAAGCGACTAAAATCCACATGTCGCAAAAAGAGAAGGCTACTGTCTTCACCGTTTCATCCCTGACCGACAAGACGGTCAAATCCAATAATCGCATTCACTCTCTTATCCGTTCCATCGACCGGACGGCCAAATCCGTGGATACCGCCATCGCCTCCCACAAGCTTGATGATATGAGGAAGAAGCTTGCCGATATGGTTGATAATGGTAAGAGAATTTTGGAATCATCCAACGGCAACGTGGACGATGAAAACAATCGCGATAAACTGTCTGACCTGTTGAAGAAGGCCAAGGATTTGATGGAATCCACGGACGTGCAGACCATGAGCGTGGACGTGTCCGAATTGGACAAGCTGATTAACAAGGTGTCCGACGATATGAACGCACGTCAGTCCCGTATCGGACAGGAACGTCAGCAGAGCGTAGTGGCGGCGTCCTATTCTCAGGCGTCCGACACTACGAACGGAAACTATGCGACTACCCGTTCCAACTATGGTTCCTACACTCCAACCCAGTCCACTCCGCGCGGCTACTACAGTTCCATGTCCTGCGATTTGACTTCTGCCGCAGACCACTGCCAAGGCGCGGTTGACGGCGGCGGCATCGTGGACTTGAACTATGGCAACGGACACGTGTATGCGCAACACAACAATACGGGTGGCGTGTGGATTAACAATCTGCAAGCGGGTCAGACGTTCACCATGAACGGCTCCACCTATCGGGTTAACGGACAGAGCGTTCAGGGTGCCCAGTATGCTCCCGACTCCGGCGATTGGATGCAGACTTGCAATGGGAATGGCAATCATCTTGTCGGTATCACGAAGATAAGCTGAACAAGGAGACGATTGACTTCCTCCCCCGCCTGAAGGCGGGGGAAGAAGTCAAGTTCAACCTCTAAGAAGAGTCCGGTAGGTGTTTTGCGGGATTTTGCTTCTTTCTTACGACGTGATATAGTGGAATCGTTCACACAAACAAGCTAGGAGCGAAAATGAGCGACAAGCAGGAAACCATCGAAATCCTCGTCATCAAGCAGGACGAGAAACCCATTCGCAAAACCATCCCCAACACCCTCGAAGCGAAACAGCATGAGGTAGGCGGTTACATCGAACCATACGGCCTCAAAAACGGAGCCACCATCTACTGCAATGAGGAAGGCAAAATTGGCAGTTGGAGCCTCAACCGTGCAATCAGGGCATATGACCTCGATGATAGGGCCGGTTCGCAAATCGTGGAAATGATGGCGGGCACGTTCTTCATCTCAGGGTTCGACCCCGAAAGCGGAGAGGACGCCAGTCTTACGGAGGAACAGTTCGACCACTGGGGCAAGCGGTTCCACTCGCCGGAAATCCTCGTGCAGAACGCCAATAATGAGCTGTTGACCGTTCCCGTTCCCATCAAGTAGTTCGGAATTCTAGGGGACAGGGACAATCCTATCCCCTTAACTTTTTCAAGGAAAAAGACAATGACCAAATACTTTACTTCTGACACTCACTTCGCCCACCCGTTTGTGGCCGCATTACGGGGATATGCGAAGCCCGGGTTCACTTCGGACAACACCATCAAGCAACAGGCCAACGAAGCCCACATGCAGGTCAAGGACTGCGTCAACTGGTACCAGCATGACATTGACGTGACCGACCACATCAACGAAATCGTAGGACCGAATGATGAACTCTACATTCTGGGAGACCTATGCAGCGGAAGCGCGTGGAGTCTTCAACAGGCCATCATGCATGTCAAAAGCTTGCGCTGTCCTCGCAATAACCGGCACCTGATTCTCGGCAACCATGACGACGTGCTGTACGGGAAGAGCAAGGGCTTCAAGGAGCTGACCGAGGCGTTCGGTGAAATCGGGCGTATCGGCATGAGGGACATCACGGACGGCGAAACCGTCATGCCCGTGTTTCTCTGCCACTTCCAATGGCGTGAGGACTTCGACCTTCCCGCTTTGGATGGGGTGGCGGCTAATTGGGCTAAGCCGGAGCTTAGACAGTATGCCATTCCGCAAGTGGGGGAGAACATGCGATTGCTGCACGGTCACACCCATGCGAACACTCCCCATGAGTTCAAGAACCGTAACGAAATCAACGTGGGATTGGACGCGTGGAACATGCGCCCCGTATCCGAAGTGGAACTTGTTCGCATGTTTCAGCAGAACTGATTGAAGAAAGGCTTAGAAAATGACCACTCTGACCATTCTTAGAGGATTGCCCGGCTCAGGAAAGAGCACTTGGGCGCGGAAGCATATCGATTCGAATACGGTAATCGTCAGCTTGGACGGTTTGCGTGAAATGATGGCGGGAGGCCGTCAGGCATGGCATGAAACCATGAATCCACAGTTGAACAGGATTCTCGTCCGTCAGGCGCATACCATCATCAGCGACCTGCTCGCCAAAGGTGTGAACGTCATCAGCGACTCCCAGCATGTCAACCCGCGTTTCTGTGTGGACGAGGTGCAGATTGCCGCCCGCCACAAGGCGCATGTTGAGACTTTCACATTCAACACGCCGTTGGACGTTCTGCTGGAACGCAACCAGACCCGTCCGGAAAACGACCGTGTGCCGGAGGAATATCTGCGCACCCAGTATGAGACTTGGCATGAAAACCTTGACCATGAAAGCCGTTGGGTCAACATCCATGTAAGGAAGGTTGACGGAACCTACCATATGAATCCGTCCGGAGACCTCGCACTGGTAGACGTGGGATTGCTGTGGAACGACAAGACCCGTGTTCCCGACAATGCCGAGTTCGGTTATACCGCCGTACCGGCAAAGGGACGTGATTTGACCGGTGTCATCCAGTTGGATATGCCGCCGCTCAAAGACGGTAGGAAGTGGACTCTCGACCGTTACTCGAAGTGGTTGGAACAGGGCGCACATAAGACCAATGACGGGTTTGCCGACTTCTCCACGGATGGAAGGAACCTGCTCGAACTCATGCGAGATTCCGACAACGTAAACGTCCGTCCAGTCAAGGGCGAGAACGACGTATACGCTTGCAATTTCAGCCGTGACGCTTTCAAAAACCAGCGTTGGGACGAATATTCCAGCAAGGCACGCGGACTGTTCCTCGACGGGAACGGCAATGTCGTGGCACGCGGCTTCGAGAAGTTCTTCAACCTCGGGGAGAACGAGCAGACCACCCGCGAGAACATCGACAAGCGTCTCAAGTTCCCAGTGCGCGTGGAACGCAAGGAGAACGGATTCCTCGGCTTGGTGTCCGCACGCGGAGGCGGTTCGTGGCGTTTCTGGTCGAAGAGCGGACAGACCGACTACTCGTATCTCATCCAACGGCTCTTCAAGGAGACGTTGGACATCGGTCAGGAACAGGCGTTGTGGAACATCGCCCATGATGCCGACGTGACGTTGGCATTCGAGGTCATCGACCAAGAGTCCGACCGTCACATCATCAAGTATGATACGTCACGGCTCGTGTTCCTGCACGCCATCAAGAACACCGTTGACTTCCATATCGACCATGACGCCGACAAGCTGATTGACATGGACGGGTTCTTCGACCGACCGGAAGTATTGTCCGTCTTCCACTCCGACAAGGAGCGGGAGGAACTGTGGAGCATGTTGGACGAGGAACGTCATGATTCCACACGTGAGGGCGTTGTGGTGTATGACGCCGACGGGTACATGTTCAAATTGAAGTCGGACTATTATCTTGAGGTCAAGAGTCTTCGCAACCTGTTGGAACGTGCTGTGTTACGTAACAAGCCGATTGCCGACAATGACCATTCAGAACGTGCGGAGCTGGCGCGTTGGGTGCTGTCTCATGCGAACATGAATCGTCTTGTCTACACTCGTAAGGCGTTCAATGAGCGTGGAGTGGACATGGAGTATGTCGGTGACTTGCTGAGTCGGGGATGTATGCTGTAGTTCTCCTACCGATTCGGAGGACTTGGCAAGATTGGTTGAAAAAGAATCATCGCCCGACAGTCAGAAAAAGATAAGCCGACTGGACAAGGCTAACACGATATTAGGTTGGAGTTACATACTTCCGCTGCCAATAGGGATTCTATGGGAACGGCATGTGCTCGGAAACGTTTGGCTTATCGCGGCTCTGCTTGTAAGTGTTCTTCTCCCTCTCGGCCAATGGTATTGCCGGGAGAAAGCCGACCGGTTGGAGGGCACTCACAATCGCCGTCGCAAAGAACGAAACGATAATCTGAAAATAGAAACCGACCAAGACTTGACCTATTTAATGGGCTGATGAAAGGACAAAATCTATGACACCGAAAGAAGCTAAAAACTATGTTGCCGGAACATTGGAACGCGAACAGCCATATGAGAGACTGTTACGACAAGTCGTACTGGACGGCGAGCTGACTCACGACCGTACCGGAGTGGGCACATTATCCACGTTCGGCACGCGTATGGAATTCAACCTGCAAGACGGTTTCCCACTCGTAACCACGAAAAAAGTGTTCCTGCGTGGCATCATCGCGGAACTGTTGTGGTTCATTGCCGGAGACAACAAGGTCAGCACTCTACAAAAGCAGAACGTCCGCATCTGGGATGAATGGGTGTTGCCGGACGGAACAATTGGCAAAGGGTATCCCATCCAATGGCGTTCGTGGCCTAAAACCGACGGCACCACGGTAGACCAATTGTCAAACGCGCTCGACCTTATCCGACATAACCCGTCCAGCCGTCGAATCATCGTATCCGCATGGAACGCGGGAGAATTGGACGAAATGGCATTACCACCATGCCACGCCCTGTTCCAATTCCACGTGCGCGGAGACGGTTTTCTGGATTGCCAACTGTATCAGCGTTCCGCCGACATGTTCCTTGGAGTGCCGTTCAACATCGCCTCCTACTCGCTGTTGACCATGATGATGGCCCAACAGGCCGGATTGGAGCCGGGACGGTTCATCTGGGTCGGCGGCGACACGCACGTGTATCTGAACCATCTGGAACAGGTGTGCGAACAATTGTCGCGCGAGCCACGCCTGTGGCCGCATATGGAAATCGACAAGGCGGACAGCCTGTTCGACTACAAGCCGGACATGTTCCATCTCATCGACTACGACCCGTGGCCGTCAATCAAAGCTCCCGTAGCCGTCTGATGCGCGTCTCCGGCGTCTTCGACGCCGTGGATGGGATTTTCAGCTGATTTTGCCGAGGGTTCCCCGCCTCTATCGGGCGGGGAAGAATGCCGCACCACTGCATTCGGGTCTAAAGCCGGAGGCAATCCGTTTTTCGCACATCGACCGGCTTGGAGGAAGCTAATCCGAGGCTGGATTTCTCGGCATGTCTACAACCACGGCGCACCCGTCCGACTGCATGAACCCGTACACGCGGTCTTCCGTCCACAGGTGGAGCTGTTCGGAATGGAACGCCACGTTCGGGTCGTCGAACCGGCATTTCCACTGTTCCACGGTTCCAGTCACTTGGACGATGTCTTTTGGCTTGTTGCCGTTGCCTCGCAGTGCCGCTTTCATGTCACCTGCGAGAGTGCATTCCGTACCGTAGCGGATTGTTTTCACCACATCCTCGTTGCGTGGGTTCGGTTCCGGCTCGTCTTCGGCGGGAATGTATGCGACGTAGAGGAGAAAATTACCGTCATCGTCCTGACGGATTTCAGTTGAGAACTCGCCTTCCGGGTATTCTTCCGAATCGACCAGTGAGCGGACGCGGAACGAGGAGTATTGATGATTGCCGTTCTGCGTGTCGATACGACGCATGATGTTGCGGATTGTCCGTTGACTATCGGACTTGGTGATGAGCGTGTATTTGCGGGGATTGCGTTGGCAGGTTTCGGACTGAGTCCAATATTTCACCGCATATTTTGGTCTTCGGATTTCCCTATGCCCGGGTAAATGTTCCAAATCATATACGGGGTGTGTTTCAATATCGGCCATGTTCGCTCCTTCGTTGGATGGTTGCATTGAGTTTGCAACCGATTTTGTTCAAGGTTGTTTAGTTTTATGTTAGAGGTTGTAAGTGAGTTTGTCGCAAGGTTTGCGGAAAGTCGGAAAGAGTTTCAAAAAAAGAATGGGGTGGTCGGACACTGAAAAGTGTCTAGCCACCCCATCCTTCTAAGAAGGCGTTTAGCTCTTTAGCGGATTGTTCTTTTTTCTCATTCTATTTCTTTTACCTGCGTTTTCCGCCCAGTGTTTGCTTCCTTTTCTTTCGGACTGATATGCGGGTCAGGATTCCCGTCCTTGTCGAATAATGGGAACCGTTTGCCGCTCGGATTGTTCTCCCAAGGTATGAGTGACAGGCTTCCGTCTGGATTGCGGTAGACATCGCCTTCGGTTTGTTCACCATCTCGAATGCATGTGATGTACGGCGTTTCGGAAGGCACTTCAACAGTTACAATTAACTCTTTGCCGTCTAGACCTTTCCTATGGGACTTGTATCTGATTGTCTGATAGCCGTAGTCGAAATCGTCCAACGGGATGACCTCGTCCATGTGGCCGTCCCTGAGAACGTTCGACGGCTTGCAAGGGTGGAAATCATACGTCTCGTACACCCTCTTCCACTTACGATGCCGTTTTGACAATCTATGGCCTATTCGGGCGAACCAGACGATAATGTTCGGCAAGTACGCGGTACGGTTTGGATTATCTTTTGACTTGACGGCCCACTCACTGCACCATGGGCAATACCATGCGCTCCTATGGAACAGGTCAACGAGAAGACAGTAGTCTAGACAGAGGAATGGTATGGTCAGCACTCCAAGAACGTATATGAGGATTGCGGGCATGGTTTTTCCTTAGTTTGGAAGCTGCGAGTGCCGATATTTACGGGCGTCCGGCATGGGAAGAAAGTGTGAGTTGGCTTCCTGAATCACACGTTTACGACGGTATTCCTTCGACGTCGGGATACCATAGGCTATTGCCATGGCGTCCCGTGCTTTTTTCTTGACGGCGGTTCGGTAGACTTCTGATACTGCCGGGTAGATGTGTGCGATTTTCATTTTGGCTCCTTTTGTCGGGTGGGTTCCAGCCCTTGTTTTGTGTAGACAATTCCAGTATGCATTAATGGGTGGACAAAAGAGAAACAAGAATCCTACTTCTGATATCTACTGGACCTCTGCCCATTGGCCTCTATCATCGCATACAACATTTCACTCGCAGGACGGTGACGGTAACTGGCACTCCCGTTATTGGACAGGTCATACAGTTTTTGCAATCTATCACCCTTGGGAGTGGGCACAAGAACTTGGTTGATATTCCGAGGAAGGCGCAACATCTCATGCAATTGTTCCGCCAGTTCACGGGTCGTGACCAAAAAATTCTCGTCCCCATAGAAAGTCAGCCCGTTGCCCGACTCAAAATCCGCCAAACACGATTTGACTTCATAGCATGAGAAAATACCAAGCTCCACACTAATCGGCTCCACCGCATAATTCGGCGTATACGGCTTAAACCCGACATAATCTATACGACGCCAATTGGGGGTACCTCGGTCGAAGCTAACCTCCCGCGCCCAATATGAGGTACGGGAGTCCAAACGCTTCTCCACCGTTTTACTGTGAGGGTGCCCCCGCCTTTAGGCGCGGGGAGGAATCACAGCTTTCTTTTTTCCATATTATAAATAATGTGGTATTATTAGAAATATGAGTCAGAAAGTCGTGTTGGAACGTGTGACGTTGGACGGTGCCAAACCGTTCATCGGTTATACCGACCAGCATGACCCATGTTCCGAAAAGCTTTACGCGAATACCGGCAGTCAGGCGATGGACTGGCTTTGTGACGCTTGGCGTTACCGGTTCAACCAGTTAAGGTCGAACCGTTGCAAATACGGTAAGGACAAGACTCTCATCCCCATTGGTGGCACGCTCGACACTCGTAGCGTCAGCCAGTCTCGGAAAGAATGCTCTTGGCTAACCGCAGTGCCTTCCCTTATCTTGGAATCCCCGACCAGAATCGAACGGGTCGAATGGTTCACCGCCGTGCAACGACGCAAGACCCTGTTAGGCAAACGGTTGAAACCGGGGAGAATGCCCCGTTTCAAATCGTACAAGCGTGACGGGCAACGTTTCGTCTGTTGGTACAACGGGGGACGCAACGCCGTATACCGTCGAGTCAACCGCAACCACGGCATCATAACCATCACCGGACAGAACCCCAAAGGCATGTCATTGCCGGGCGAACCGTTACGCTACCGTATCCTCCTGCACGTGCGCGTCAGCCAGCCGATACGCGAATACACGGCCATCCAAGTGGATTGGACGAACTGCACCGTAGTATTCAACAACATTCCCCTCCCCATCAGACGCAAGCCCACCGGAAAGGCCATCGGCATAGACCGTGGATGCGCGCATGCCGCCGCCGACTCCAACGGTCGATTCATGGACTTACCCAAGAACAGGCTGAAAGCCATCGACCGTGAAATCCGGAAGCGTCAGAAAAGCCAAGCCCGTAGGGTCAAGACAGCCGGATATTCCAGTGAGAAAGAATACGCGAATAGTGACAGAACCAGCCGCGCATATTGGAAGACCCGGCTGGAAATCACAAAACTGCATGCGAAATCCAAACGTATATTGGATGACGTGTACCAAAAATACACGACCCAACTCGTGCGTGACAATGATTTGATTGTGTTGGAGAACCTACGATTAGCGAACATGGGCCGACGCAACAAGCCTGTTCCCGACCCGTTGCATGAAGGCAGATACCTCCCTAACGGTCAGGCGGCGAAACGTGGACTCAACCGTAGTCTCCGACAGGCGAGCATGGGAAGACTGTCCTCCATGCTCGCATACAAGACCAAGCTTGCCGACGGCGTGGGCATGATACTCGTCAACCCGGCCTACATAAGCCAGACATGCAGTCAATGCGGGTATGTGGCGAAAGAAAACCGCGAGAGCCAAGCGGTGTTCATTTGCAAAAAATGCTCGTATAAGACGAACGCTGACGTGAACGCGGCAAAAAACATCCTCAAACGAGGATTGGACACGCTCGCCGTCACGTCGGAAAACCTGTGGGGCGCGGACGGCACCCCGGTCGAACAGGGACGTAAGACCAACGGAAACGCTACACGCGAATCCGTGGCAGTCTCTTAGAAACCAGAACCTCTCCTACCGCAAAACGGTAGGAGGAATCCCCCAGTTTAAACCGTGGGGAGGACGTCAATCAAACACGATTTCGTCACAGTCCAATTCCACGTCGATGTCCGCATTGTCGGCCATGAGTCCGCAATCCTGACAGCGGCACATGTCCTGTATTTTCCTCATGTACTTCGGGTCGGCCATTATCCTATTCCTTTCTTTCCGACTGTTCGAGCCGTCCGCCGCACATGGGGCAGAACATGGGGATGGCCTCGTATCCGTCGCTCATGAGCCGCCCGTTCCCGTCGGTCATGAGCGTGCGCACGCGGAACACGGTCAAGCAGCATGGGCATTCGACCGCGTCCACCGGATTGCATTCGGAGACGAGCGGCATCGGATTGTCTTCCGGGTTCATTTCGTCGTCACCTTCATCGGCTTGCCGTTGTGGTCGTAAAGCCATACCCTGTCGCCGGATGCGACCAGCAGGCTCAGGTCGTGCGCCTTTCCTTTCGCGTCCACGTACTCGCACTCGTACCTGCCCTGACCGGGCATGTACTTGGAGTCGGGGATGGTCGGGCACGACAACGCCTCCAATCCGGCCTGTCGCGCCACCTGTCCGGTGAATGTGGTGTCCTTCGGGAGAACGAGAAGACCGGGGTTCAACGTCAGGAGCAGTCCGAAGCCGCCCACAAGGGCCAGACATATGACGAATTTGGTGTCCTCCAGCAATGGCTGGGCGTCCCGTGGGATACGATGCGTCGCGCGAAGCGCCAAGCGTCTGCCCGCCCGCCAGACGACGCCCAGCACGGCGAAAACCAGCACCGTGGACAACGTCGCCATATATATGGCGTCTCCGAAACTGTTGCGGGAACCGTTCGCCCATTCGCTCATGTCTATCATTTCATTTCCTTTCCTTGATTGTCGTAGAGTCCCACTTTGTTGTCCGCCGTCACGATGAGCGTCACGTCCTTCATGGCCGAATCGTCCCTGCCGTCCGAGACGGTGCACCGGTAGGTGCCCGCGTCGGGCAGCTCGTCCTTCGTGGACATGACGTCGGGCGGGCATGACAGGTTGCGCACGCCGAACTCCTTCTCGACCTGAACGGTGAAGATGGCGGTATCGGATGACTTATCCTCGGCCTCTATGGACGATTCCTCCTGACCTGCGACCGCAAGGCCAAGCATCGCCACCAGAAAGGCTCCGGCAAGCAGCACGCCGAAAACGAACTCGAATACCCCCTCAAGAGCATCCATCAGGAGAAAACAGATCATCCCGACGATAAGCAGACCGGCTACACAGCAGAGGAATATAGGCCACAGTATGTCCCCGTTCGGAGCGCTCGACTCCGCCCATTTCGAGAAATCCTTCAATGTACTATTCCTTTCCTGCTGGCTTCAGTGCCTTTCCGTCCGTGTCGTAGAGGCCGAGTTTGGTTCCGTCCTTCGATACACGGATTTCGACCAATTCCTTATGTCCTTTTCCGTTGGTCACATAGCATTTCATGTTCTTGGTCGGCAGGTCGTGGTCGGGGAGGTCGCATTCGGACGAGACCTCCTGCAATCCCCAGATTTGCTTGATTTCCGATTCAAGATTTGGAGAGGACAATCCCTCGGACAGGCAGAGGCATCCGACCGCGAACAGAAGAGGAGTGACAGATTCAATTGTAAAAGCGACGATTGCGCTGAAAAGCGCTCCGAAGACAAGGAGCACGCACACCTTTTCATCCATTCCACCCGCCGACTGGAGCCATTGCGAGAAATCATGCATCGTTCCGTTCCTTTCCTTCGTGCTGTCGTTCCCGTTCGAGCATGAGTCGGCAGTAGGTCGCCGCCCACCCGAAGGCGTCCGACCGGCCGTCGTTGTACGTGTAGTCGGCTCCCTTGTCCTTGGCCTGTTCGGCCTTGCGGAGCCGTTCATCGAACGTGTCGGCCAAATGCTTCAACAGGACGATTTCCGCGTGTTCCCCGCTCGAAGTCTTCTCCTCGACAATCAAGTCCTGACAGTGCTGGATTGCCCGCGTGTAGGCGTCGAACCCGTCGTATCCGTCGCTCAGGCCGTCTTTGGCGCATTCCCATTCACTGTCGGCTTGGGCTTTGAGCCATTTAATGACCTCGCCCAACGTTTCGCTTCGCACGCTCACTTGTCGCCCTCAATTCGCCGCTGTTGTCTGACCGTCTTGCGTTCCACCCATTCGCCTAGTTCCTCGTCCGTGATGCCGTTTTCTGTTTCGAGCAGCATCACCCAGCGTCGCACGTCCTCCGCCGCGTCGGCAAGCCCATCCAGACGCTCCTTTTCGGTGTTGTAGCGCAGGATTTTGCTGACCGCTTTGATGAGCGCTGCGCCCGCTCCGACCGGAGACGGGTGGCGAGTGCGATTGTCACATCCTTTGATGTCGTACATGTGTTCGAGCAGCCATAGGCAGATGAGCACGTCCGCCATCTCCTCGACCATGTGGGAGCGTGTCCCGTCCGTCAGCCCGTCGCGCTTCCGGTCATCGTATGCTTCGATAAGCTCGGCGCACTCCTCCATGCAGACGACGCTCTGCTTGGTCACGCCGTAACATTCAATGCTTTCTGACCACACTGCGTCAAAATATTCAGGCCGTTTATAGACTTCACCAATGGTCGGATGCTCACTCATTTTGTCATCTTTTCCTTTCGATTCTTCGGGTTCGACGAAGCCGTTGCGCCAGCACGGTCGCCGCATGCGCTTCTGTCTGATGCCGTTGGCGCGGCGAACATACGGGTCGGTTACGATTTGTCCGCCTTTTCAATCCACCAAATCGCATCTTCGAGCTTCCAGTACATGTCCGCATGATGGTCGTGCAGGAACCGCAGGTCGTCAGCGTGCTGTTCGACCCATTCCGGGTGCGGGCGGGTGTCGTTCGTGCCTTGAACGGTCGGATAGGCGATTTTACATACGCACAGCCAGTAGGGAGGTTGCAGTCCGTCCTTGGGTTTCCAGTCGGACGGTTCCGAATACCGTTCCTCTAACGTCAGGTAATTGGACACCCATGCGGGCGATAGTCGAGGCCACACCTGCTCAAACAACAGCACGCCCAGTGCGATGCCCAGTAGCAGTCCGACACCATTACCTGTCGAAGGCTGGTCCGCAAGCTTGCATGCAGCCCACAGGCCGACGACCGGCGGCAGGAGGCTCACGGTCAGGTAGGGGACGCACTTCCGTGATTCACGCGAATCCTTCGCATGGTCGAACATGGTGAGCGCCACGAGAAGAAATACGGACATCCCCACGCCGAAGAGCAGCCCACACCACAGCGTGCGTATCACATCCTTCAGGAACGCTATCACGGCTGGCGTCAGCAGTATTCGCCAACCGCCCGTCAAGACAATGAGCAACACGAGGGCTGGCAATGCGGACAAGAATATCAGCAATCTCTTGCGGAAACCGCTCAACGTTCCTGCCCCGCAATCCGCTCGAAACCCAATCTGGACGCAAGCCGTTTCTTTTCCGCATCCGATAGGAATTCGACGGCCGACCGCCGTCGGTTGGCGAGCCAACTCAGGCAATGCCAGCAGTCGATACGTTCCGAATCCGCGTCGCGGAGCCATTCAGCCAACCCGTCGTATGGCTCGAACGTTTCCGGCACGTCGGACAGCCATTGGCGAATGATGGTCTTCCAATCCCAACCGTCCGTCCAATGGTGATGCCAAGGGCGAGTGACGGTAATGGTCGTATCGTCCGCCTTCCGAACGGTCATACGGCATTCGTAGTCGTCACCGCCAATGTCCGTGACGCGCAGCCAATCGTTCATCACAGCGGCCTCCCCGTTTCTACCTGTTCCAGCATGTCGAAGCATTCGTCACGCTCCGTCCGGGTGGCGGAACGCAATAGGTCCGCCAGTCCGGTCGGCTCGTCCTCATAGACGTTCTGCCGTATAAGGCCGATGGCCTCCCAATCCTCGAAGATTTCCGGTGACGGGTCCGCCATGCCGTTCAGCCAGTCCACGACCCGCATGCCGGTCTCGTCCAACCGACCGTAGTCCACATGTTCGGGCAGCTGTTCCAACACGCTCAACCACCCGTATTGGCATCGGTCATCGCATTCGGCGGAATCAACCAGCAGATAGTCGGATGTGAGCGGCAGTGGCACGCTGACCGTACCGTCATCGTCTTGAAGCACGTCCACGATGAAACGCATGTTCGGCCTGTCCGCCGTCCAACCGGATACGCGCACGAACGCCCGCTCAGGCTTACGGTCGCGTGCGGCCATGAGACGGCATACGTGCGACAGGCGCATCCAATCCAAGCCTGACAGATTCAACCCGTCCAAGCCGTGCAACGTATGTTCGGTTGGACGCGCGTCGTGAGCGCCGTCGTACTGGTATTCGATATTCACGCCGTTGATGTTCAACATGATTCTTCCGTTCCGTTGAGTGTGGCTTCGAGCATGAGCCGCGCCCATTCCCGCCACTTCTCCTTGGACGCTTGCTTCACCTTGCCCCACGGTTTCAGGTTCCCGTAGGAGAAGTAGGAGCGGGCGGAAAGGAAGTATCCGGCTTCGGCGGCGCGTTCCACCTGCTCGTCCGTCGGCTCATGTTCGGGGGGCCATATCCAATGCTCTTTGAGAATCAGATTGCCCTCGCAGTCGGTGTGTTGCATCGCCCTCAACAATGCGAGTGGACTGTTCGCATGCTCGACCAACCGTAAGGCGACCGGAGTGAACCGTGGCTTCTCGCCTTCCTCCAACGGTTCGTTGTCGAATCTCACCAGCTCTCGGTCGAATCTCGCCAGATAGTCTGGGTTGTCTTCCGAATACCCCAGTCCGCCACGTTGGAGAATGCGATAGGCTTCACTGGCCGACCAGAGGAGGGACTTGAGCAGGATGGTCGTGTCCATCCACTTCACGTTCCGTTCGCGGGCGGTCTTGTCCGCGTACCGGACGATGTCGCTGATTGTCGTATTGGTCACTTCCGAACCTCCTTGTCTTCTTCTTCGCAACGGTCGATGATTGTCTGGTAGGCGAACCTTCTCGAATCGGCGCAGGTGATGGAATCATCTCCATACGGGATGTTCGATTCCAACAGTCGTTGCAGACTCTTCTTCGCCTCCCTCTTACGAATCCCGCACCATTCGGACAGATGCCGCACCGTGTATTCGTCCGTGCCGCGCAGGGCTGTCATGTGTGAGCGGGCGTTTCGGTAGGCTTGCAGGTATTCACGGTCGGCAAGCCATGAAAAATCGTCCTCACCGGCGGACATGGTCTTTTCCGTCCTGTCTATCCGCTCGTCCAACCATGCGATGATTGAGACCACTGCGTCCGTCTCCCCGTTTTTCATCTCAGTGTTTTCCATAGGTATTCCTTTCGACTGGTTTCGTTCAGTTCAACGCGGCTTCGAGCATGAGCCGAGTGTAGGAGAGATAATCCACACCGACCTGACGTCCACGGTTGGGGCTGACGGTCTGGGCTAGGTTGACGCCGGTTCTTGACGCCGCCTCGACCTGCTCCCGAGTGGGTTGACGTTCGGGCAGTTCAATGCCGTGGGCGCGGAGCAGGAGTTCGACATGACTATCACGTTGCACGTGGCGCAACACTTCCACCGCGTCGTGGGCATCGTGCAATATGCGACGGCTGGAAGCGGACAATACCGGGTCTTCTCCCATTTTCAACGGACGGTTCGGAATATCGGACATGAGGAGCCGGATTCCCGAGGATTCCAACCCGTGTCCCCGAAGTATCGAGCCTACGAGTCCATCGTTCCGGTAAAGCGCATACAGCAGGTGGGCTTCTCCGGCCTGACTTTGATGGCGCGACTCGGCGGCGGATAGTGCGGTGTCGGCCAGCGAGTCCATCAAAGCCTGTATCTGTTCCTCCAAGGTGGTGGACGTGTCCATGGTTTATTTCCTTCTTTGCCTGAAAACTCTTTATGTGTGAACACATCCACTATAGCATAGTTTGCGTCTAGTAGTCCAGAAAAGCCTCCAACACCGGAAGGACACGATTCGTATACTTGTCGCGCTCATCCTCGGACATCCCATTTCACCGCAACAGGAGTCCACGGTCGTCGGGCTTGCCGTCGGGACAATCGTTCTCGCATCGGTACAAGACGATGGCGGCTCGCATATCGGATTGTCCGGCCCGTTCGCATTGGGTTCCGTTCCACGGCAGACGGCGATGAGTTTTCCCCGTGTCTCGGCCAGTCGAATCACAGTAGTCCCTCCTCGACTTTCTTTCGCGCGATTTCCAGAAGCTCCTTGGCTAGAGTCAGATATCCGTCGCGTGTACCGACCGTTTCGCCCCGCCTCCAGAAGAAATCCTCATCGGGAGCCTCGCCGTAGGTCTTCTCCCATCGCGGGATTTCGTCAGCCCACATGAGATGTTTCGCCACGGCCTCCACCTCCTCCCCGCAAGCGGGGTGGAGACGCCCGTTCATATAGGCTTCCTGCAAATCGTCACTGTCGGCCTCGAATGTTTTCTTGATGTCGGAACCATCCCAGTATTGGACGGGATACGCTTCCTCGGCCTCCCTCTCTACGATGCTGACCAACTTGACCTCCTCCGGTTCGGTATCGTGGCTCACTGCAACGAATCCTTGTCCAAGATTTGGAAATTCGCCCGATGAATGTACAGCGTTTTACCATCGACCATGAGCCTTGTTGTTTTAGGTAGATTATCGTCTATATCCCATTTGATGGTGTCGCCGTTGAACACTTCAATCGGCGTTCCCATCTGGCTTTTGATGACCACGACATGCTTCTTGGCAAACGAATCCTTATACCGGTTCAACAATTGCGACGTTGAACCGGTACCGGTCGTCCTCTCCGTATCCTGAGATTTGAGAGCGTCAGCGGCGAAATCCTTGACCGGCTCCAACCCATCCTCGGAGAAGATGAGCGTATCCCCGCAGGAGTCCAACTCCCTGCCATCGAGAGTCACGGTAATGACCGAAGACAGGGAATCGGTCGAGCCGGAGGAAACCGAACCATTGGTGCCGATGCCGTAGTAACGGGAGTCGGTGGTCACATTGCCGTCCAACCCGATTTTCTCGGCATGACTCGTCAACGTCAGCTCACCGGTGTTGCTATACGCGTTCATGGTGAACGCTCTGCCCTCCAACCAACCCGACTCACTATCCGAACATCCACCAAGCGAACACATCAGAACCGCCACAACCAATACGGCCACCGGACGGAAACCCTTTTTAAGACAATTCCTCAACACAAAAATCCTCTCAATCCAACTAACGGGACACCACGTGAGCCTCACCCTTATACGGGTCAAGTGTCAAATACTGGTCAAGACAAACGGACGGAAAACCATCCCCATCCGACAGAAACGGACGATGACGCCAATCATACGAACTCCAACCCGCCTCCACACGAGCATTCAACCCATCCAACATCACCGAACGAAAACCCGGCCTACCATCCCGCTCCAACCAGCAGATATCATACTCACGCCCACACAGGCGCTCGCTGACCACACGCGGAGTGGTGGTACCATCCGAACGGAGTTGCAGATACCTCAAATGCGAGTCCAACGGAGTCCAATCCGCCAAGCCGAAACGGTGACGGCCACGCTTATCCGTATACGCGCACAATCCGGCGTCCACACGCAACGTGTCACCCAACCGAATCGTCATCAGCCGGTCGGCGGAACCATTATGAGGTTCGATACGGTCGGGACGGATAATAGTGTTCTTCACGAACGTGGCAAGCCAAATATGCGAGTCGATAAGCGTCTGCGAACCATCCGAATTCACCACATGAGGAAACATCAGACACAGGCGCGACACATATCCGTTCGACACACTGCTCTCGTCATAGTCGGCCACCAAGCCCTCGACCGTGTAACGGTACACGCCGTCCACGGTCTTATGCTCCAAATCCAACAGGTTACGACGCTCGCTCTTGTCGGTTCGCTCCACGTACCCCTCGAAGAAACGACGATAATCCAAACGGAGTTCGTCAGCCTCCTCCTTGGTCTGGATACGGTAACGCAAGCCGATAAGGGAACGCCATCCGGTGTTGCGTCCCGCGCTCTGACGGCGAAGAACCTTCCTCCCATCAGGCGCTGTGGTCATTCCGATAAGCATGTCGGAACGCTCGTCAGCCTCCTCGATGAGCGCGTCCTTCAACGCGTCCATGGTCTCAGGGGAGGGAATGAACGGATTCTCCCTCCCGTACACGGCTGTCTTGTCGAACTTGGACATTTCAGTTCAAGTCCCTCCAACCGGTCACACACGCGTACTGGATGCGCAGGTTCCCTTCGATATTGGCGGACTTGCAAGCGTCAAGCACGTTCTTCAGATACACCAACCCATCAGCCCCGTCCGACATTTGACCGGGCAACGGCAGGATACCACCGTCCACATCACACACCAGACGATAACAGATTCGAGAACCGGAATCCACACAACCATTGTCATGGCCGCGTATCTGCTTGAGGATGACACGGATTGCCTCGACGGAAGGAATAGCATCTGACAACGCCCGACTGGAATCCCACACGGTCAACGCGCTGATTTCATCCAACCGTTCACTCAACTTGTCCAATTCCCGCAACGCCTCACCGACGGCAATCTTCACCGACTGCTCCCGCGCCACATCGGAATCATGCGCTCGCAGTGATTCGTGGAACTGTTTCTTCGACCTGTCGTCCATGTTGGATTTGTCGATAAACTCCTCGATTGGCGTGGGGCCTAGGTCTCGAAGCACGTCCAACAAATACTCGTCATCCGGATTCTCGTCAGCTTTGTTCCGGTCGCTCATTTAGCAACCTTCCCGGACGGCTTTACGGTCGGCTTGGCCGGAGTCTTGACGGTCTTGCCAATCTTCTCAAGATAGGCTTCCAAAGCCTTGACAGCCGCCTGTTTCGCCAACACCATGGCTACATCCTTGTCGGAAGCGGTGGCATGCCAACGCATGTAGTTTTCCGGCTTGTCACCGTCGGACAACAGATAGGTGGCGCTGACCTTCGGCTTGCTTTCCTGCAAGTTCGTCTGGGTTTCCGAAGCAGTGACCTTCACACACTTGTTGGGAGTGTTCTTGCCGGTCTTGACCTTATCCCAGTCGATGAGCGCTTCGGCACGCCATGCGATGTTCTTGGCGCTGACCAAGGTGACGGTGGTACCGACATGCCACGGTTCCCCGTCGTTGTGCTTGTTGTGTTCTTTGACGATGGCTTCGGCCACGTTGCGGGCACTGCACTCGTATTTGATTTCACCCTTGCTGGTGACGACATGGGTTGCGTACTTGTCCTGTTCGTAGATTTCGATACTCAATGTAGGTGCGTTCCAATTCTGGTTGTGACTGGTGTAAACGGGTGTCGTGTTTGACTCGACCCGTCTTTATGTGGACACTGCCAGTATAACAAGAGTAGAAGGTTTAGGCAAATAGGGGAGAACTCCGATTGTCCACCCGCCATTCACGGAATTCCGCATGGGTTTCGAACCAGCCTTCACAGGCGAAACCGTAGTCGGTTGGTTCGGGAGCGTTGAACGGTTTCTTCTGTAATTGGCTGATGCAATCCTTGAACGCTGTCGTATAGTCTACGAGAGTGTTGTCCAAGTCGATGGCGATAAGCTTATGGGTTTTCCCTTTTTTCGGGCGGATATTGTTCCTCGTCCAATCCAAGCATGTGTAAAAGGTCGAGGAACGCTTTGCATTGCGGCAGTGGTTTGCCGTCTAGTTCGGCATGAACGATTGGGTCGTCATTGGATGGAAGTGGACAGGTATCCTACCAGAACAATCGATGTACTTCGTTGGGTGTGTTGAACTCCTATTTGATGTGCTTGCCGTTACAGTTGACGGATTCGAAATTGAGCATGTTTTTTGACCTTTCAAGATATGTAAACATGCCCACTATAGCACAATCTGGCTGTCAGACCCAAGGGTTCTCCACACCCAGCAACAGATTCAAGGGCATTACAGCCTCCCACAGCATAGGTTTGCAACCCCACCCGTATCCGTCACGCCAGATGTACGTGTGCAGTTCACCGAACATCGGAAGTTCGTCCTTGGAACCTTGCCCGCCGGAATAGTAGGGGCTTCGTTTGCTTAACGGCTCGCATTCCTCGACGGTGGGAGCAAGCGGGTCGATATCGCCGTTATCCAGCAATCGTTCCACTTTCTCCCTAGTGTCGTAATGGTCGAAAAGCATACGTCCCGCGGATTGGATATTCCCGTCGTAAGGGCTGAATATCCAACGGTACAAGTCTTCGCCGTTTCGCATGGCGATGACGCATGGTGCGCCCATATCGTCTTCCTTCCTCCAAAACTTTTTATGTGAACAATCTCAGTATAACATCGGTGATTTTGTTTCAGAAATCACCACCGAAATCCAATTCACCGTTCGCATAGCATTCGATATCGTTCAACTCATCCTGCATGTCCACCAGTTGCGTCAACTGTCCAACAGCCGAACGGCAACGATTACAGGAGTCGCGAATATACCCGCGAACACGTGGATACTGTCGGAAATGCAATCGAGGATTCACAGTCAGTTCGTCATCGTCCAACACGTCCAACAAGTCGTTGTACACATCCAACAGGTGAGAGAGCGTCTGAGTCATGGAATCGGTCATATCCTCATCCTTGTTCACGTATTCGCCAATCTCGTGAACCGTATCCTCAACCATGGTCGCACACTGGTCGAGCATATACGCGTCACGTTTGAATCTACGGAACGGAAGCATTCAGCCGTCTTTCCTTTCTCGATTTCTTTCCAACCGGTATTCGGCAATCCACAATGCCGACACCACAATCCACAATACGCATGACAGTCCGTCAAGGAAACCCCATTTGCCTATGAACAGGCAGATTTCCAACAAGGCGACCAACAGTGAGCATACTATCGTCCCCAAGCGAATCCATCGGGGAGCATACCCTTTGCCGGGATGTTTGCGGGCGCGTCTTCTGTTCCCCGTCCAGACTACCGTTCCAACGATGAACAGGAAGAACGCAACCACGTACAGAGCCGTCAACGCGTCGAAGACACCCTGCTCGCTCATTCCGACGGGTCTTCCAAGTCGGAACCGTCCAAACCGTCGGGCTTATCATCCCAGCGGATAAGAAACAGCCAGATTAACGCGGTGACAATCCAAATGAGTCCGCACATGCCGGAGCTTACGCTACCGAATCGGAAGCACCGAAGGAACTCCACGACGGCTGTCATAATGGAGAATCCCACACATCCAACTCGGACACATCTTGCGACCTTACGTCCCAACAGGTGGGGATGTTGGATGGAGAGGAAGAACAGGAACGACAACAGCAGTGTCACCGAGGAGAACGCCACCACCATAAACGTCAAGACATGAAGCATCACCGGTCATCTCCCGAAGCGCCGTCGTTGAAACGTTCCTTGGCCTTACGGAATGTTCCCTTCGTGCTCTTATGCCACAAAGAGTCATCCCAGCTTTCCACCGGCATGGAAAGATATGCTTTGTCGTCTTCGATAAACATGTCCACGTATGGCGTATACGTGTATGAGCTGACGATGCCCGGCAGAGGGTCGGGACGCCATTCGAATTGGCGGAGCATCCTCCATACTTCAACATTGTTCTTGCATGGCTTGTATATGCCGTTCATGGGCATGAGCCAGTAGCCTTTCAAATCACCTTTGCCTTGGATGGTCAGGGTCTCCTTGGACATGACGGCTTCAACTCCTTCGACGGTTCGCTTGCCATCCGCGTCCTCCTTCCACGCCAGACGGACATGGTGGATGTTTTCGAACCATTCCTCCAGTTCGCGTTGACGCGCGTATTCGCGGCAGTCTTTGCGCAGTCGGTTCACCACGGTCGGATTGTCGCTGGTCAGATATGTTTGCCGCATGACGGCTACCTCCTAGTTTTTGCGGAAAATATGTTTCAGGGAATGGGTCAGAACGTGACGTTCGGCAATCCCACCGATTGCAGGAACGGGAACCAACTGTCGAAATGCGGGCTGACAGACCACCAGAACAGCAGAACCAAACCACCCCAGAACAACAGCATGTTCAACAGGCGCAACGGCAGGACGCCCTGTTGCAGACGCCAAGACAATACGAGCACGTTCCAAGACACCGGCTTGCGTTCCCGCTCCCCACGCCACAACAGCCAGCACAGTCCGTTCATGACCATCCACGCGACAAGCAGAATCACGGCGAACATCATGCTCGCGGGAGCGTAGGCGCTGACGGTTCGGACGGTCTTCTGCCACTTGTATGCGGTCTTCTGGACGACGTTCCCGTTGGCGGTGCTCAACTCAGCCGGAATACCGTCGGAAACGTTCGCCCAATAGGAGAATTGCGCTCGGACGATATACCTGTGTTTGATGCTCTGGTCTGCCCATACGCTCATAGGATGGCAGGTCGTCAACGTCAATTCGCGGGAGTCCGGGTTCGCGCCGTCATTGTTCAACACGCTCACGTCGGTCGGAGTAGTGACCCAACCTTCGGTCATCTTGTACACGTACCAGTGTTCGGCAGTTTGGATGACGATGGCGTCACCCGTCTGCAAACGGTCGATGTAACCCAAGTCGCCGCCGGTGCGATGACCGGCATAGGCGCTGTTGCCTACGGCACCGGGCATGACGGTCTGCTCGTAATGGCCTATGCCCTGATTGTCCAACACGATTTGGTCGGTTCCCTGTTGGATTGCACGCTTCCAACCGGATTCGATTTTCGGAATGTACATCCATCCGATTACCTGCGCGTGGGTGGGCGTGCCATCTACCAGCACTTCGCCCGACTGTGGTTTGGCTATGCGGGTCGTATCCAAGTCGATGTTCTGGTTCAGGCTGACCCTTTTCGAGTTTGCGACCTGAGTGTGGATGGAATCCAAGTCATGTCCGAAGAACATCCAACCGATTTGGGCGATGAGGATTATGACGATGGTGAATATGATTCCGATGGAGCATTGGAGGACATGTTCGCCGGTGGACGTTGTGTTGGCTGGTTGGCTTCCGTGTCGGGCGTGGCTTCCTTTGCTGTGTCTGCCTACATGGTTGGGACCATTGTCGGGTTTTGGGGGTTTCCCGTCGATGATTTCAGTCCAGTCGGGCAGCCTGTTCGGGGAGCCGTTTTCCATGCTTTCGTTCCTTTGACAGTTTTGGTTCGTTGCGGACATATCCAGTTTAGCTGGTTTTTTGGGGTGAGGACTTTGAGCGAAACCGTTTTTTATGGTTTGGCGAAAAGCTCTTTTTCTTGTGTAAACTATTCCACTATAGCATACGAAGTATCTGGTTTCGAAAGCATTGAGACGCGTCGGAGAAAAATCGTAAAAAATTATTCCATGTTTTTTGAATCAAACGATTTTTCGTTTTTTAGAGCATTTAGAAATTCGGTGCCACAAATACTTATGTATACTATTGTATCTATTGTATACTATTGCCAGTGCTCTTAGACCTACTCCCACAAGGGATTAGAGCATCCAAGTGCCTGAGAATGTAAGACTTCTGCCTGAGAATGTAAGACTTCTGCCCGAGAATGTAAGACTCTTGACTGAGAATGTGAACAGAAAAATCTGATTTATAAAAAAATATTCCAAAAACCCATTAGGATAAAAATAAAAACCTCATCCCGTATGCACCGAGATGAGGTTAGTATCGGTCAACAGTAAAGGAATCCCGATAACATGAACAAGGATATCATCAACCCCAGCAAGAAGACAATAACCTATGCGGCCACCCTCTCATCAGTGGTCTCCCTGCTTCCAGTGGAGGAGCCTGATGTACCTTATCTGAACCGGAGCAACGGAATCGTGTCCATAACGACGACCCCGAGGAAAGGGCAGTGGGCTTACGGAAAAATCCCCCGTCTATTCCTTCTGTATGCCCAAACCCTCATAAAAGAGGTGTCCCCGATGGTTGATTTCGAAAACAGGACAATCCATTTGGACGAAACATTTAATTCGTTCTGCAAGAACACGGGAATCGCGGCCAATGGACAACGGGAGCAGGTGACCCGCATGTTGGAGAATCTGGGGAGCACTGTCTTTCAAGTGACCAATTGGTTCAAGGACGAACAGGGCAGAACTGTCCATGATGCCATCAATGTTCTGGTGGCCGACCGCACTCACATCTGCTTCGACAGAAATTCCGACGAATACAAGGAAGGTTCGTATATTCGATTCTCCGAACTTATGTGGGGAATCCTCAACGAGAATCCCGTTCCTTTAAACCGAGAGATAGTGATGAATCTCGGGAAATCATCCAGAGCGTTGGACATCTACCAGTGGCTCGCCCGCAGAACATATTACATCTCTAAACCGGTTCTCATACCTTGGAACGGATTGCAAATACAGTTCGACGCGTCGAACACTCCACTCCGCAGATTCAAGGAACGTTTCAAGAAAGCGTTGGAAATGGTTCGGCAGAATTGGCCGAAACTGCATGTAGAGGCCGTCGATGAGGGGCTGAAGGTGTATCCGTGCCGGAAGTCGTTGGAATCGAAGCAACGCGCTATTGGCGGGGTTCCGATGCTGGAGTCCCCGACTCAGCCGACCAAGACCAGCGGCAAGCCGGACGGCAACCCGTTCTGACCGATTTTAGTTAAACGAAGACCCCGCACAGTGGCGGGGCCTTCGAATGTCCACACATAAAAAGCCAGACCAAAAGGAGAAAAAGACCAAAAGTCTTTTTGAACTTAGTCGCCAAATTATGAGGCGTTCAACCCACCGGCTGAACGCAACATCAAGTATACGGGATACAGCTGTTTGGTCAAACCTGTATGCGTGTCGAAACCGTTGGAATCATTGGGGTTTCACGCTATCAACCTTCGTTTTTCAGGCTTGTTGTGGACTGATGTTCTCACTCCTTGAACAGGCGTTCAGTATATTCGTGGATGATGGGCAATACCATATCCTGCAATTCCGTATCGCTCACGGGCTGGGGGAGCCGGGTGTGTTCGGAGGCTTCCTCGAACCGGGACTTGGCGTCCAGAAGCTTCAAATCGTACTGTTCGGGGTCGAAGTCACCATGCCGGATAGCCAATAGTTCCTCTTGGTCGATACCGACACGACTCACCTGAACCTCACCGGACTTCAACAGGACGGCTCCCATACGGTAGACGCGCAACGCGTGAGCCATGGCCTTATATGCTTTACTCGTGTCGCCTTCATGTTCACGCCGTTCGGCCAGCATGGTCTGCTGGTAGGCGTATCCGGAGAATGTTGACTTGCATTTCGTGTTGACGGCGAGCTTCTGGGCGAGTTGCAACAGGCGGAAACCGTAGTCGTCGCAGTGCAAAATGCAGTCGATTGGCAGGTTGACGAGTTCCACCATGTTGGGGTTCGCGTCACGGAGCATTCTCGCCACTTTGAGATAGGAGCGGACGACCATGTCAGAGTCCGGCATGTGCTTCTCCCTGTAATCGTGGAGGGAGAGGATTTGCCGCATGGTCGGCATGGTCGCCGCACGAACGTCCACGTCGGAATGCTCGTCCGCGATACCGTAGGCGTGGGAGCCGCCTACCCAGATGAGGGCGCACTTGTCTTCGGGATGTTCTGTTTCCGGGAGTTCTTTCAGTGTGGATAGGTATTCGATTTGTGCTTGGGTTAGTTTGAGCATGGCGCGCCCTTTTTCACTTGTTTTCGTGTGAACACGGCCAGTATAGCATACAAACTATCCCAATTCCTCCAAGCGAGCATGAACCGTTTCCAGAATGGAAACCAAATCCGCGACCAGACCACTGTCCCCAGCTTCGGCAATCTGCCTGATATGCCTCAAATCGTTCCCATCGATGAACTGTCTGAGCAACCGGAGTTGTTTGTCCTCTTCGAGACGCCGATACTTACGGGAGTCGAACGGCGTATCCACCCCCAACTCCCATCCACGCCAACCGGCAATCTGGGAATTACGCTTCCAAACGCAGTGCAAGCCGCGAAAATAAGGATTATCACACAGTTCACCCGCCTTGGACACTCCACAGTCGAAGTATGCGGTGCCATCCTTGAAGTAAAGGAATATGGGCGTATCGGGGTTAAACCTGTCGAGCACTCTGCCAAGTCTCTCGTCGCATTTCCTGTAGGACATTGTTGTCTCCTCTTCTATGTAGGAACTGTGAACACGTTCAGTATAACACGAGTAAAAATACAAAAACCCTACGCTAAAAGAGACAGCGAAGCATGCTATACAATCAAAGGATATGGCAACAACAAAACAACTACTCATGCGAGTACTTCAAACCAAGTCTCCGGAACTGTTCGACGGAAGCGAAGACGAACCTGTCAAAGTAACCGACTATGACTACATGCCCTTCTGCCAAGCCGTCTGCGAAACCTGCGGCGACGACCCTGAAATGCTGACCATCATATATGAAACAAAAGAAGGAAAACAATACGGGCAGACCTACGACTATTTCGGCTTGCCCAATCTGTTGGAAACGTTGGACAAATGGGACGAAGAACATAGTTGATATATGAGTAGTCCCCACCATCCGAAAGTGAATGGCGGGGACTACTTGTGTTACGGCTGTTCTAGAAGAATCGTTTTAGGAGTCCGTTGAATAGGTTCTTGGCCCAGTTCTTCTTGGTACTGGTGATGTGGTGTTTGTTTGTTGTGTGCGAATTGTTTTTACCACTGGTGGAACCGTTGGGCTGGTTGCTCTGATTATTACTTCCGTTCGTATTGTTATCGGAATTGCCGGTAGTGTTCGAGCCGGATGTTTCACTAGTCAACCGTTGTTTCACTTGACTGGTCGAAATAATGGTTTCAGCCGGACAGGAAGCCAATACTTGTGCAAGCTTATCATGTTCCTTCTGGTCTACCATCAGCCCATATTTGGCTTTGATGCCGATTTGCAGGCTCGCGTAATCGCATTGGAATGTTTGATTGGATGGCTCCCATTCGGCTATGGTTCCGTCCTTTTTCACGTTGTTGGCTTCCGCTTGGGACGCGAGCAGAACGTCCGGGTCGTTATAATACGTGTCGCGTTGCTGGAAGTCGAGCTTGTCCAAGCCGGAACGATACGCTTCCGCATAGGCCACCACATGGTCGATTTGGATGCCGCCGTCACGGTTGGACGCGCTTCCACCCTCGGTCTTGTTCGACGTGCCGCGTTGGAAGTGGATGGTCTTGCCTGTGTATGGTTCCAATAGGATGCCGGTGTTCACGTTGCCTCGACTCGTGTAGGTCACGTTATCCATGTCGCGTTCCAACACCAAATCGCGGGTCGTGTAATTGCCGGTTTTGCCAACGACCTTGTTCCACTGGTGGGACTTGCGGTCGGAAGACGCATTGGATTTCACTCCGACGGTGAGCGTGTCCAACACTTGTGTGGCTGACTGTCCGACGGGGATGCTTCCTGTGGCCGGATTCGCGGATGCGGGCGTGCCGACGGTCAGAAGCGACAATACGAGGATGCTGGGGATGGCCAGTCGGATGCCTTGTCCGATGTTTTTCCGCAAGCAGGACATGCTTAATCCTTCCCCGTGGGAATGGAATCCTCTGTACTGTCGGCGTGGGTGTCGATGATACGCTTGTTGTCGGATTGCTTCGAAATTACGCACATGCTCATGACAGTCATGCCGATGAACACTCCGACTAAAAGTCCAATGATGAATGATGACATCGTTTTTCTTTCTGCTTATGTGGACAAATCCAGTTTAGTATGTATCAGCCTCGCGCGTTGTAGTCGGCGCACAGGTCGTTCATGGCGTGCAGAAGCTTGTACGTGTAAATGAATGGGCCGACGATGATGAGAGAGCCGAGAATGTTCCACAGCCAGTAGGTTGCGGCAGTGACCGTGACCGGCAGTCCACGAGCGGCCTGTTCTGTGCCGATACGGGAGCTGAGCTTGTGATACCAGACAAGCCAGCCGATGCCAAGGGTCAGCCAGCCGAGCAGGAAGAACATGAGACAATAATGCATGGTGCGTTTGCCGTCACGTCGCGTGGCGATGAGATTCAACGTGGTGCCGACTTCGCTCATTTGCCAAATGTCGTAAATGCCGAAGGTGACGAGTCCAAGCAGAAGATATTTAAGCAGTCCACGTTTGGTTCGGAGACTGTTCTGCCGGATTGGGTTTTGGGGTTGAGCCATAGGCTGTTGCGGTATGGACGGTTGATTAATGTTCATGTTGACTTGAGGCTGTTGCGGCATTGTCATTTTTGTTTCGCTCCTTGCGTTGAGATAGAGGAGGGTCGCGTCTTCTCTTTTTAAGTGGTTCTCCAATATATGGAGAACAATCTTTTTTAGTATTACAACCTCATCTTAGGGGAGTATAAGGTTGATTTCTTCTGAAAAGAGGTTTTTATGAGCTTTTAGCCCACCTGATAAACACAGGTGGGCTAAAAGCTCATAAAAAGTTAATAGACTGCGGCGCTTCCAGTCGCGAGAGCGAACATGAAGACAATAAGCCACAAAACCACGCTGACGATGACCGATACGAGCGCTCCCATTCCGGCCTGTTTCGCACTCACCGGCTTCTCCGTCTTCCAAATGAGGAATAGGATGAGTCCGACGATAGGGAAGAAGAACCCCAATACCGCCCATCCGAACGACCCCGTGTCGGCAGGTTGCGGATTCACATACGGTTGCTGACCATACTGGTATTGTGCATACTGCGGTTGCTGATATTGGGGTTGACCGTATTGAGGGGTCTGAGCATACTGTTGGCCGGTCGCATATGGGTTAGCTTGCGGTTGCGTATACTGCGGCTGTTGGTAGACCTGCTGTCGCGGCTGGTCGTATTGTGCCCGCTGGCTCTGACTGGGATTTGGGTACTGCTGTGGAGGGAAATTAGGGTCGCTCATGTCGGAAAGCCTTTCATTTTTGGAGGGTTTTTGTTTTTCCAGCTTAAGGTATTCTTTCGTCGGAACAATAGGAAACCAAAAAAATATGATAGGGAGGAATTTTTCAGACGATTCGTCTGATTGCGTACCCGCCGTACATGACCATGCTGACCGGTGCGACTCCAGTGCCTTGGCTTGGACTCATGGCGTTCATGACCATGCCGTTGCCGATGTAGATGGCGGCGTGCGAACCGTTGGCGAGAATATCGCCCGGTTGGGCTTCTGCCAATGATGCCACGGGCGAACCGACGCTCATTTGACTGCCTGACTGGTGGGGGAGACTGACACCGAATTGCGCGAACACGTATTGGACGAATCCGGAACAATCCCAGCCTGATGGCTGGTTGCCGCCGTACACGTATGGGTATCCGCTGAACTGCATCGCATATTCTGCCACGGCTTGTCCGGTTTTGGATGCTGGGGGAGTGATGGCGGTTCGTTCCGCGCTTCTATTTGCTTCTTCCTTTTGGGCGGCTCGCGTTTGGGCTTGTCGTACCGCCTGTTCCTGTGCCTGTTTGCGGGTCTCCTCTTCCTGTTGGGCTTTCGCTTCGGCGTCTTTCTCGGCTTGGGATTTCGTCTGCGGGACAATTAGGTTTTCGATACCACCCCAATCGCTGTCCGACTGCACGTCGGTGCTGACGCTTTCGCGAGTCAGGTCTCGGCGCGTGGTCGTGGTAGCGGGGAATGAACGCACGGAGTATACGGTGTTGTTTGATGGAGGGTATGCCATCGCAGTGGCGGGCAATGCCATCAGACAGTCCGCGCACAGTGAAAGCACGAGCATGAGGGAGTGAATGCTGTTTCTATTGCTCAACCTCAAAGTCCCATGCTCCTTAGTTCAGAGGCCAATCGTTGGGCTTCGGAACGGCTTAAATGCCATTCGCTCCAGAATTCGTCGCCACGGCGGACGAGATAGGTGGGGTCGGCGGGACTGCCCAATTGGGTTACGGTGATGTCGGTTCCCATATTCGGCTCCTTTCTTTTAATTTCTACCGGTATTCCACGAGTCGCAAGGGCACGTAGTTGCGGTAGCTGACTTGGGTTTCGTCCTTCGGGTCGGATAGTCGGCTGATGAGTTCCGCGCATTCCGCGTCCGTATACGTGCCGTCCTTGCTCGCCCCGCCACCCAGATAGGTGCATGCGCCGCGAACGTTACGCTTCCGGTCGATGATGGTGTACGTCAATTGTCCTTTCTTGTGGAACGGCCACTGGTGGGTACATATGATGAAACGGCTATCCCAACTGCGGGCGCGAACATCCCACCACATTTTTGCTTCGCTTTCGGGAATGCTGAATCGGACTTGTTTCGCATCCTCGGGCAGTACTTTGATGGTGAGTGGAATTTCAGACAGATAGTGTATTCCGGTGATTTCCGACAAGGCGAACAGAAGTTTCTGCGTGCTCGGCTCGACCTCAAATAGAACGTATTTGTAGTCTTCCGGAATGTCTTCAATCTCATCCCGGAACTGTTGCCATGCCTTGATGGTGTCCTTCGGCCAATCCGGCCAATAATCCTCTCCACTTTCATCGTGGACGAATTTCCTATCAAGTTCCATATTGGCAACAGCTTCGTAGGCTTCCTCATCGAACATGGGCGGCATGTGACGAACGTCCGTCTCAGCCTTCCCGTCATGCACGCTCACCGTGCAGATTACCGGATGGTCGGAGGACACGGTTCCGTCCCGTTCAAACCACCTCGCGTTGCCGGGTTCCTTTGACTTGCTCGTCTCCGTGATGGGGTCACTACCTTCGGTACCGTAGGACGCGTAATACCTGTCCTTGCCGGTGAAGATGGTTACGGTGCCACCTTCAATGCCGACTATCGTCCAATCGATTTTCTCAACGCACAGTTCGCTTATCTCCTGCGCTGTTTTCTTATCCAACATGGTTTGCATCTTTCCTTTCTGGCGGCTTTCTGTGCCGCAAATCATTTCTTCGATGGGCTTTTGCTGTTCTTTCCGTCTTCTTGGAATGGGTCGAAGATTCCATCCCCGCCGGTGTCGAGCCGGTAGGGTGTGCCACCTCTGGCTTTCACGAACTCGTCAAACTCATGGCCTGTTATCGCGCCTTGGGGAGTCATAATGCTTCGGCGCGAGCGGTTTGAAAGCGGTTTCACCATTCTTGTGTTCTTTCCGGTCAGTAGTGGATGAATTGCAGTTGGGACGCCTGTTCCGCAGTGAAAGTGCGGCTGAACGGTTTGCCATTGTATGCGCTACCGCATTCGGACGTGGTGATTGAACCATCCGCGACAACGTTTTCGACAATCCCCACATGACCATACGTGGGGTCTGAATCGTATTGTCCACGTTGGAAGCAAATCACATCACCGACACGGGGAGTGTTGTCAACCCAATATCCGAGTTTACGGGCCGTGTTCGCCCAGTCGGCACCATTGCCCATGTGGGAGCCAGCGGGCAATCCCAACTGGTGGCGGCGCACGTAAGCCCACCAAGTGCATTGCGAAAACTCGTAGGCGTTCCCAGTATCACCGGTCGCATGATTCGGATTGAAACCGTCAGGAGTCTGACCCTCGTCACGACCGTTAATCAACGATTTAACCACCGGATTATCCGCACTGATAGCAGTCAGTTTGCCGGTCACACCATCGGAGTCGGACATGCTCCAACTTCCATCATTGCTTGTGGCCTTATAATCCTTCAACTCTTCACGGGACGCGCCACGGGATGCCGCACTGGTTTCAGTCAACGTGCTTCGAGTAATGGCGGTACTCGTATCAAACGGCTTAGCCTCAGCGTAAGCGCTGGGAGTTGGCTTCAACACAAGCATAGACGTACCGGCGGCGACGAACATTCCAGCCAACAAACAAACCGCGATACGCCGTTGGAACAGCCTACGCCGACGTTGCATGACTCTAGTTGGAGCCGCTTTATGTGCAGGTGAACCCAATTTAACACTCCGCTTCTTCCTGCGCGGAGAAGAACTGCGGTCCACCAATGCACTTGTCGAACTGGTAGGTGTCCGAAGCGCCCATCATACGGCGAAGTAGAGGAGCATGCTTGGTCACAATCTTGTTCTTAAACAAGCCGCCGACAGCCTCCCAAGTCACATTGATGGTTCTGCCGGACTCATTCTCCAAAGTGGCTTTCTGAACCTGTTCCTCGCGTCCGGACGCGGTATGCTCACCGGCTGGAAGATAGTAGAAGCTTATATGCTGGCCTTTATATATTTCTACCGGATATATTGTGTTTCCCATGAATACTTTTATCGACGCCACTTGTTTTTCCTTTGATGTTGGGGGTTGCTGTTCCAATTCAATGGTACTGGCTTATCCAAGTGGCTGAACAGGAAAGCGCGCCATTCGTAGGCATTTTTCGGCTGGGGGACAGAATTCGGATAGTAGATGTGATTGCGCATGTGACACCTTAAGGATTGGCTGTTTGGGTTAAAGATTAACACCGTATGCCTTTAATGAAAATCTGACATAATGTACATTATCGGCCAAAATAGTTTTGCCAAAACAGACCTTTTGTAAAAAAATATCTGCAAGAAATGATGTATAAACCATTTCTTGCAGATATCATCTAAAATTAGAATTCTGGTTCGTCGTTCTGCGACACCGGTGCCGGATTGCCCATCGGAGCACCCCACGGGTCGTTGGATGCGGCTGACTGGAAATTGTCGGCACCGTAATTGTTTGGGTTTTGGAACACAGGCGGATTGTTTGGATTTTGGAACGTCTGACCATTGTTCTGCTGGGTGTTGGCACGGTTGCCGCCGTCGTATCCGCCGTTGCGTTTCGGATTCGGCATGACCTGCGCGGTCGCGTGACGGAGTCCGACACCGATGTTGGTGACTGTGAATTCCACCATCGAACGCTTCTGTCCGGTCTGCTGGTCAGTCCAACTGTTCTGCTTCACGTCGGCCAACGCCACCACGTCCATGCCTTTACGGAGTGTGTTCATGATGTTGTTGCCGAGCGTTGCATCCCATACTTTGCAGCGTGCGAATAGCGTGGAACCGTCCTTCCATTCGCCGGTCTGTTTGTCCTGATAGCGGGTGCCTTCCGCGATGGTGAACTCGACCAGATTGGGGTTGCGTTGGTTGCGTTGCGGGTCGTCGGTGAGTCGGCCTTCGAGGGTTGTGCTTGGGATTGGCATGTGTTAAACCTTCCATTGAATTTGTGAACTATCCCAGTATAGCAGATATTGGTTGGGATGGAACAAGAATTCTCCTTTCCAGTGTGACATTCCCCCTGCCTCTACAGGCGGGGGGAATGTCACAAGACCGAGGAGCTTCCTTCTTTAGACTAGGCGTTAGTCGTCTCGACTACGTAGCCGGGCGAGCAGTATTCCAATGCCGCCGAGTCCGGCGATGATGGCCGCGATGACCATTCCGTAGATTGGAGCGCCGGTGCTGGCTAGAGGATTCTGGGAGTCAGAATTCTGTTCGCCATTACCAACCGTCCCATTGGTGGATGCGTCGGCAATCTCCTTGTCCTTGTCGGAGGAGACGCCGTTGGCCTTCTTCCACACGCAGGTCAATGTCAGGTCTTTGACCACGGGCTTGCTCATGTCGTAGACGTTGCCGTCCTTGTCAAGGAAGCCGTCGAACACGTATCCGTCACGGGTTGGATTGGATGGAAGTGTCAGCTTCTCACCATCCTTGACCTCATAACGTTCGGTCTTGCCGTCATACAAGGTCACTGTCACGGTATGCTTCTTGACGGTCGGGGGCAGGGTATTGGCTTCCCACACTGCGGTCAAAGTCATATCCTTGGATACCGCAGTGTTGAAATCGTAGTCCTTGCCATCCAACTGCCATCCGATGAACTTGTAACCGTTCAGGGTCGGGTCTGCGGGCTTCTTGACCTTTCCTCCCTGTTGGATGGTTTGCAGGTCAATCTTCGAACCGTTGCCGGTATCGAATTTGACGGTGTAGAAGACCGGTTTTGGAGTTTCGTTCTTCTGCCATGTGGCGGTCAGAATGATATCCGTGGTGATTGGGATGTTCCAGTCGTAGTCCTTGCCGTTCAACTGCCATCCGGTGAAAGTGTATCCGGTACGCTTCGGGTCGGTCGGACGTGCGGCCTTATCACCTTCCTTGACTTTTTGAGATGGGATGTTGGAAGCGCCGCCCGTATTGAACGCGACCGTGAATATGGTCGGGGCTTTCTCAGTCCACGATGCGGTGAGGGTGATGTCGCCGGTGATTGGAGTGTTCCAATCATAGGCTTGTCCGTTCAGCAACCAGCCTTGGAAGTCGTATCCTTCACGGGTTGGGTTTGCGGGTTGGATGGCTTTCTCCCCCTCATCGACGGTCTGCTGGCCGATTTCAGACCCTCCGGTCGTGTCGAATGTGACCGTGTGGCGTTTCGGCTGGGGCTTCTGGTTTTCAACCCATGTGGCCTTCAAGGTGATGTCGGCTGTGACGGGAAGGTTGAAATCGTATGGTTCGCCGTTCAGCGTCCACCCTGAGAACGTGTATCCGTTCTTGGTTGGCGTATCCGGTACCGTGACGGTCTCGCCATCATTCACGGTCTGCTGTGCGACCGTGTTCCCGCCATCGGTATAGAAGCTGACCGTATGGGTGACGGGCTTCGGCTCCTCATGCTTCTTCCACGATGCGGTCAGAGTCATGTCGCCGGTGATTGGAGTGTTCCAATCATAATCCTTGCCGTCCAACAGCCATCCTTGGAAGTCGTAACCGTCCATGCTCGGGTCTGCCGGACGGATGACGGTCTTGCCTTCAATGATGGTCTGCGGGTCAACCTTGCTTCCCCCACCGGTGTCGAAACGCACGGTGTACGTGTTCGGCTGTGGTATCGGTTTGCGATGGTAGATTGCGGTCAGCGTGATGTCACCGGTGACTGGCTCGTTGAAATCATACTGGTCGTTGTCAAGATACCATCCGTCGAACACATAATCGTTCTTCACCGGGTCTGCCGGACGGCGGACGGTCAACCCGTCCTGAACCGTCTGCGGGTCGATGCTCGTGCCTCCGTTCGAGTTGAACGTGACGGTGTGCATGACCGGCTTCGGGTCTTCATGCTTCTTCCACTTGGCGCTCACCAGAGTGTCAGAGGTAATCGGCTGTTCGAAATCGAATTCGGAACCGTCGATACCAACCCATCCTTGGAAGTCGTAGCCGTCTCGCACTGGATTTTCCGGCGGGGTGACGGTGTTCCCCTCGGATACTGTGCGAGCATCGGACGGACTGCCGTTCTGATAGTCGAACGTGACCGTGTAGGTCTTCGGCTGGGGTTGCTCGTCCTTCTGCCAGTGTGCGGTCAGAATGAGGTTGCCTGTGACCGGAGTATCCCAATCGTATGCGGCGTCTCCCGCATACCAGCCGAGGAATGTGTAGCCTTCACGGGTCGGGTCGTCAGGTTTGACGGCGGTCTTGCCTTGTTCGACCGTCTGGGGCGCCACCTCACTTCCGTCCGCTGAATCGAACGCCACCGTGTAGGATTCGACTTTCGTCTTCTCCCACTTGGCTTTCAATGTCACATCCTTGGTGACGGGCGTGGCGAAATCATACGGTTTCCCATCCAACAGCCAACCCTTGAACTCGTAACCGGTCTTGGTTGGGACGGTAGGTTCGGTCGCCGTTCCCTTGTCCTTCACCGTCTGGGAGGGGACTACGGTTCCTCCATCGGTGTCGAACGTGATGGTGTAGGTCTTCGGCTTGACGGGAGTCCATACGGCTGTCAGAACGAGGTCGGCTTTCACTGGAGTGGTGAAATCGTAGTCAACGCCGTTCAGAGTCCATCCCTTGAACTCGTAGCCTTCACGGGTCGGGTCGTCCGGCTTGGAAACCTTGCCGCCATCCTTGATGGTCTGCGGGTCGATGCTGGTGCCGTTCGCAGTGTCGAAAGTGACCGTATACTTCTTGACCTCGTTGCGCTTCCATTGCGCCGTCAATGTCATGTTGGATGTGACGGTGTTCAGGAAGTTCCAGTCGGAATCCTCATACTGCCATCCCATGAACGTGTATCCTTCACGGGTCGGATTGTCCGGCCGGTCGATGGTGGAGCCTTCCTTGACCTTCTGGTCTGCGATATCGCCGTCTCCCCCATTCAAATCGAACTTCACGGTGTACGTGCTCTTGTTCTTCGTCCAAGAGGCCGTCAACGTCAAATCCTGCATGACGGGAGTGGTGAAATCATACGGGTCTCCGCCCAACAGCCAACCGTTGAACGTGTATCCTTCACGGGTTGGATTGTCCGGTTTGGACACGGGGTCGCCTTCCTTGACGGTTTGGCTATCGACCTTGCTTCCCTTGCCACTGTCGAATGTGACCGTATGTTTCTTGGCTACTGGCGTGTTCTTAGACCACAGTGCCTTCAACGTGATGCTGGAGGTGACTGGAGTGTTGAAATCATACGGGTCGCCGTCAAGAGTCCAACCTTGGAATGTATAGCCGTCCAATGTCGGATTGTCCGGCTGGGATGCCTTCTCCCTGTAGGGCACTTGCTGGGAGTCCACGCCGCTTCCGCCATTGGAGTCGAAGCTGACGGTGTACGCGTTTTTCGTCCAATGGGCTTCCACAGTCAAATCATCCGTAACGGGTGTGGTGAAATCGTACAGGGAGTCTCCGGAATACCATCCGTCGAACGTGTAGCCTTTCTTGGAGGGAACCGTTGGAACGGTGGCCGAGGAACCATCCGCCACCGTCTGGGTGAAATCGTCTCCCGCACCGGTGAAAGTCACCGTATGCGTCTTCACCTGCGCGGTCTTCCAAGACGCGGTCAAGGTCATGTCGGCGGTGACAGGAGTGTCGAACGAGTACGCTTTGCCATCCAACAGCCATCCGTCGAAATCGTAACCGTCCAAAGTCGGGTCAACCGGCTTGACGACCTTATCGCCATATGCGATGGTCTGCATAGGATACCAGTCGTCACTGGCTCCGGCGTCGAAATACACTTCGTAAGTGTTTACCGTCCACTTGGCTGTGATTACCGCATCATCATAGACGGGTTGTGTGAAATCGTATGGGACTCCATCCTTGTACCAGCCTTTGAAACGGTAGCCGGTCTTGGACGGATAGTCGTCGGGTGGTGTGATAGTTCCCCCATCCTCGACGGTTTGGGATTCGACAGTGGTTCCTCCATCAGTGTCGAAGACTACCGTATGTCCGTTCTTCGCATGGAACTTATAGGAGACGGACACTTCCCCGTCACTGCTGGTCAGCGTGTAGGACAGTCCATTGTTCTTGGTGAGGTTCCACCCGTTCGGAATATGGCCGATGGTCACGTTCTTGGTTCCCATCGGTACGGTGAATTCACCACCGGAGACCGGGTCGAAGCCGTTGAGGTAGTCTCCGTTAGACAGTTTTGCGGTGACGTTCTTCAATTCGGAAGCGGAATACTGGTGCTTCGCATGTTTGAACGTGTAGACGACTTTGATTTTCCCGTCGGGACTGGTCACTGTGTAGGTCATATCATTGTCGGACGATTCAGTATCCCAACCGTCGGGCACGCCGGTAATCCACACGGTAGCATGCTCGCCAATGGTGTAGGTGCCGGACTTCATCGGCTTGAAGTCCTGAACCACGCCGTCATCGGTAGAGGCTGACACTTTGGCAAGCTCGTCCACCGAATAGGTTTTCACATGCTTGTTGAAACGGTAGGATACCGAAAGGTCTCCACTGGTCAACGTATACACCTTGTATCCGTCACCGTCGGTTGTGGTCTGAGTCCACCCGGACGGCACGTTGACGATGGCGATTCCTTGACCGTCTTCGTATTCGTAGATACCGGACTGTTTCGGGTTGAATCCGGAAACATAGTTGCCGCCGACGATGGCTTTCACATTCGATAATTCGTCCAGACTTGCCCGATGTTTGGCGATGTTGAACACGTAGGTGACAGAGACGGAATTGTTCGGACTGGATACCACGTAGGTGATGGTGTTGCCGTCAACACTGCGTTGAGTGTTCCAATCGTCGGGCACGTTGGCGATTTCGACGTTCTTGGTGGTTTCAGGGAAACTCCAAGCGCCTCCCCTGTAGTCAAATCCGTCCACCAGTTCCCCGTCAGCGAATGCTCGGACGTATTGGAGCTGGTCGATGTAATAGTAACCTTCATAATCCGAAGTCGGATGGAAGATGTAGGTGAACGTATCCCCACAGGGGCCGGTTAGCGTGTATACCCGGTTCAGTTTCCCGGTGGAAGGATTGTTGTAGTCAACTTTCCAACCGTCGGGCACGCCTTCCAAACGCACGTCGGCGTTCATTGGAATAGCGATGGTGTCGGTGTTGGCGAGCGTGTAGTCAAATCCTTTCACCGCACTGCCATCAACAGTCAGATACGCTTTCAGATTCCTCAACGAGTTGATGCTGTCGTGGGGTCGGGTGTCATCGTACAGGAACGTGTATTGGACGCTTGGCGTGTCCGAATCATTCGGATGCGCCGTATACGTGTAGTGGTCATCCTCGGAATCACCATCCAACACCCAGCCGTATGGCACGTTCTCATAGCCTTTCATATCCCCGGCGGTCACATCGTGGATAGTGAATCCTTGGGTAATGTCACCGTCCACAGCCTGACCGTTCAGAGTGATTGTCATGCCATGAAGCTCCTCGACGGTATGAACCGCGCCGTCAGCCCCATCGAACCAGTAACGGTATGTGGTGGAACCGTTGGACAGGATATACATGATGGAGTTCTTGTTGGTGATTTCGTTGAACGCGCTACGCCATTGCACAGTCCAATCGTCAGGAACTCCGGACAGTCTGACCGTTCTACCGGTCGCATCGTATACTTCTCCGTTTCCTGACGGGTCGAAACTCGCCAACCGAGTTCCATCTAGATAGGCTTTCACACCCTCCGGATAGTCGCTTACGGTACTATTGGCGGACGCGGCATAAGCCTCCGATACGGGTGTCAGCACGACACTCGCGGCCCCCAATAGCGGCATGAGCATCATCGAACCCGCCACAAGCAGGGCGATAGGTTTACGCATGTCTCCTCTTTCCGTGTTTTTCTTTCTATGTTAAAGACCTTCAAAGAAAAGTTTGGGGAGGCGGGGAGTCATGCTCTCCCACCTCCCCAAACTAGGCGGTGTAGGGAAGGAACCCTATCGGCCCCTCCCCTACCGGTTCAGTCCGTCACTTTGTGGAGCCGGACAGATGAGCGCCGTTCGAGAGGGAAGCGATGCGACGCTTGCCTTCGGAAACGACCGCCAATCCCAGTCCAAGCACTGCAAGCATTCCGATGAGCGGAATGATGAAACCGCTTGCGATACCGGTCTTGGCGAGTTCGCCCACGATTACGGTCTCGCCCGGAACACGGGCATCACCGTAGTGGACGAGCCGCTTGGTGGACTTCTCCACCAGCTTCTCACGCCAGTAGTAGGTTCCGGCGTCGGACGGGGTGACTTCCGGCGAATCGACCGTGGTCGCGTTCTGCGGGACGTTCACGGCGTCGGTGGTGACGACCTTCTTGTCGTCCTTCACATCGTTGCCGTTCTGCTTCCACAGCTCGAACACCAGTTCGTAGTCGTCGTTCGGAATCTTGCCTTCGATGAGGGCGGTATCCTTGACCGGCTTGGTGGCGGTGCCGTTGGTCTGGGCCTTGGTCGTGACCTTCACCACGTCGGTGGTTTCACCCGGCGTGCGCGGCTTCTCGGTGTGAACCGGAGTGTCGCACGGATGGTCTTCGTCGGTGTTGCCGGTCGGCGGGACGCACGGCGGAATGTCGGTGTCCTCGACCGGATTGTAGATGCTTTCACGCCAGTAGTAGGTTCCGGTCTCCTTGACCTCGTAGGTCGGGGAGTCGGCTTCCTTCTGACCGGCCTTGAGCATCACCTTGTCGCTGGTGAACACCTTCTCATCCTTGCTGGAATCGTCACCGTCCGCCTGCTTCCACAGGGTGAAGATGATGTAGGAGCCGTCAACGACGTTGCCTTCAATCTTCGCCTTGTCTTGAAGCTTGGTGCCGGATTCTTCCAGACGGTGGGTGGTGGTGGTCACGTTGACCACGTTGACGGTCTCGTTGCTTACGCGAGGCTTTCCGGTGATGGTCGGGGTCTTCTCGACCTCCACCTTCTTGTCGTGGTCGGCCGAAGTGGTGTGCTTGGTCGGCACGTACACGTGCTCACGCCAGTAGTACACGCCAACCTTATCGACGGTCACATCCTCCAAGTCCGCGAACGTCTGACCTTCGGAGAGCGTGGTGCGCTTCGTGGTCAGAACCTCCTCATCCTTGCTGGAATCGTCGCCGTCCACCTGACGGTAGAGGGTGGCGTCCGCCTGAGAGCCTTCCGGCACGCGTCCTTGCAGGAGCACGGTGTCGTGGAACTTCTCTCCGACGTGTCCCAGCGGCTTGGTCTTGGTGGTCGCGTCGATAATCTGGACGGTCTCATCGGCCACATGGGCGCGGTCGGTGAAGAAGTCCTCGGACTCCAGATGGCTGGTGTCCTTATCGTTCTGCGGCTTGTTCGGCTGTCCGTCACCGGCGAGGTTCTTCGTCGGACTGGTCAGACTGAACACCCAGTAGTATTCGCCAACCTCGGTCGGAGTGTACTCGGGGCTTTCCACTGTCACCTTGCCGTTCTTCAACGCCTCGGCGGCTTCCTCGGCGGTGATGAGGTGAGCGCCGTCGGACGGGGTCTGATAGCTTGCGACGAGCATGCTGTCGGAGGCTTCGCCGTTATCGGATTGAGGTTCGGCGTCGGCGTCAGTATCGTTGGAGCCTTCGCTCTCGCCCTGCTGCTGCTCGGTCTTGTCAATCAGATAATCGTCGTCGTCGGCGATGTTGGTCTTGTACAGGTTCCAAGAGACCAGAGTGCCTTCAGCCGGATGTCCGGTGATGGTCACGGTGTCCTTGGTGGGCTTGTTGACCTGCTGCGCCACCTGAGCTTCGGAGGAAGCTTTTACGATGCGGAACGATTCACGCGGGTCACGCTGGGTTCCCAGCTTGACGACCTTGTGGTTCGTGCTCGGGTCGCTGATTTCGATGACCCAGTAGTAGTCGCCCACCTCGTTCATCTTGTGTTCGGGGCCGTACGCTTCGGTCTGTCCGCTGGCCAGATGCACGTAGTCGCCGGTGAAAATCTTCTTATCGGTCTTCACGTCGCCGTCTCCCTGCTTGTACAGGAACCAGCGTGCGTCCAATCCTTCGGTCAAATCGTCGCGGATGTCACCGGACTGCTTCCACTTCACGTTGGTCAGGTCGGCATGGTCTTTGACCACGGTGCCCACGTAACGTTCGGTGGCGACATCGGTCTGCGCTTCGATGGAGCGGAAGGACTCGTTCTTAATCTTGTCCTTGCCGGTGTGCAACGGAGTGCTCTGGTCATCCTTCGGCAGGTTCAGAACCTCAACCCAATAGTAGTCGATTGCGTCCGGAACCTTGAGGCTCGGGCTGGTCAACTGCTGGTCGATGCTGGACTTGTCGAAGCCCAGTTCCTTGAGGGTGGCGGACTTGGTGGAGGCGACCTTCTTGCCGGTTGCGTAATCATGCATCTCGAAGGTGAGCGTCGCGTTCTCAGGCAGGTGGCCTTCGAGTCGTGCGACATCCTGAACGGTACCGTTCTTGGAAGCCCACTTGTAGGTGCTGGTGGTTACACGGACTGCGTGGAAGGATTCGTCCTTGATGCGCTTGTCGGAGACTGCCGGGTTGATGTTGTCAGGCTGGAAGGCTGTGCCGTCCGGCTTGGTGAACACCCACTGCCAGTAGTAGTCGGCGGGGTCGGTCAGATGTACGGAAGCGGAGTCGAGGGTCTTCTGAGCTTCGGTCAGGGCAACCGGGTCAAGGGTCTTGACGACGGTGTCCTTGTCCGCAGTCTGATTCTCGGCTTGCTTGTACAGCTTGAACGCGACCTTGTAGTCCTTGAGCATATAACCGGTGATGGTGAGCTTATCGTTCACATCGTTGCCGTTGGTGACATCGACGTAATGCTCGCCTTCGCTGGTGTGGATGTTCGGGGTTCCGGTCACGTTCGTGGTCAGCTTCACGACCTCGAACTTCTCGGATGCGATGTTCTTGCCGTCGAACAGGAGCCAACGGTCGGCGTAGCCGTCTCCATTGCCCTTCTGCTTGGCGGTGGCGTTCTGCCAGTAGTCACCGGCTTGGGAGTCATCGGCGTCGGTGGTGGCCTTGGCGGCGGTCATCCACTCCTTGGTGATGACACCGAATGCGGAGTTCATGCTGGTGTCTCCACCAGTGCCCACGCCGTTGCCATCCTTGTGAGGCATTTCCGGAGTGTAAATCTTCACACGCCAGATGTAGGAGCCGACACCCGGATTCTTCACGCTCTTGGAGCGGAAGGTGACACCATTGAGGTGGGCGCCGATGGCCTTGGACGGAATGTTTACGCGACCGGTGGTGGCGACCTTTTCGGAGGCGATGCCATTATGGTCGGAATCATCCTGCTTGGTGGCCGCGTCCTTACGGACGTTGCCATCCTTGCTTGTGCGCCACAATTCGGCTTCGTACTGGGAGCCAGCCGGAATGTTGCCCTTCAACGTGATTTCGTCGGACACGTTCATGCTGTCGAGCCACAACGGTTCGGTGCTCTTGGTGTCCATGTGAATCACGTCGAACTCTTCGGATTCGTCGTCGCCGCCATACCAGACAACATCACGATTGTTGTCGGCAGGGTCGTTGCCGGTGCCCGGAGTGGTGGACGGGACGGTAATCTTCACACGGTAGTAGTACTTGCTTGCAGACCAGTCGGACGGAATCGGGAACGTGGAGGATTTGACGTTCTGGTAGTTGTCCAGACCATCGGTACCCACATACGGATGGTTCTTGTCCGGGTCTTCGCTCTTGGCGAGTTCACGAACCTTCGGGAGGTCTTCGGCATTGTACTGCTTGACCATCTTGCCAGCGTTCGCGCCGTCCTTGGCCCAGATTTCAAACTGGACTTTGGCACCGTTCGGTGTTTGGGCGGTCTTGCCGGTGGTGTAGGTGTCTCCGTCGATGGATTCGCCGTCGAACTGCTCATACGAGGTCTGGTGGAGCACGTCGTAGATTTGCGTGGTCTTGTCCTCGTAATTGCCGTTCGCGTCGCTCAGCCACTTCTTGGACACGGTGGTGGAGAACTTCTGCACCGGGGTGCGTTCGTAGCTCTTGTAACCGGTCTTGTGGTCGGAACCCTTTTCACCGTAGATATGCTGGTCGAGCACGCCGCCCTGCGGGGTCTTCAACGTGGCCTTCCAGTAAATCATGCCAGCCTTGGTGGTCTTGAAGCTCGGGTCAGTGACTTTGAAAGTCAGCTTGCCCGGACGGTTGCCTTCCTGACCGGCCTTGATTGCGGTGAACTTGTTGGTGTCGATGGTGACGGTCTTCTCGGCAATCTTGAACAAGCCTTGGTCGCCGTCATCCTCTTCGGCCTGACGGTACATTTCCACGGTGACGGTAGAACCCTGCGGAATACGACCGATGACGCCGGTCGGATTGCTGTTGCCTTCACCCTCGTGAACCTGACCATCAGCGGACTCGGCTTCACTGGTCTCATCGTAAACGGTGATTTCATCGTACAGCTGTTCGCCGGTCGCACCCATCTTCTGCGCGTTGGACGTGACGATACCACCCGGATTCACCTGAACGGTTTCGGACGGCAGACCCAAATCGTGGGAAGCCAACTGCTTGCCTTGCGGAGACCACAGAGTCGCAACCCAGTACACGGAACCGGAGTTATCGGTGTGGGTGGTAGGGCTGGTGACGGTGAACTTCTTGGACGCGGAGGCTTCCGCATCGGAGTCCTTGATGTTCACGCGCACGTTGTCCAACAGCTTAGGAGCATTGGCATCCGGGTCGCCGGATACCGCGTCGTAAGCGGTGAACGTGACGTAGGAACCCTTGAGCACCTTACCGGAGATGGTCGCCTTATCAGCGAACTCCTCGCTCGGCTTGACCTTGCCCTTGGTCACTTGGGTGGTGATGGCCGGAGGACGAACCGTGACGGTTTCCTCCGGAAGTCCAAGGTCGTGGGTGGCAAGCTGGCGTCCCTGCTTGTCGTACAGGGTCGCCTTCCAATACACGTTTCCACCGTTCATGGTGTTGACGGTCTTGGACTTGACGGTCACGGTCTTGTCCTGAGCGGAGTCCTTCGCCTGAGCCGCAGTGATGTTGACCTTCTGGTCTTTCAGCAGAAGGCTGGCGTTCGTGTCCGGCTTCTCACCGACCGCATCGTAGGCGCGGAACACCACGAAGTCACCCGCGTGGACAACACCCTTGATTTCAGCGGAATCGTAGAAGTCCTCACCGACACCGACGCTCGTGGAGGACACGTGCGTGGTGATGGTCGGATACTTGACCTGAACGGTCTCACCGCCAACACCCAAATCATGGGTGGCGAGCACAGTGCCGTTGGAACGGTGCAGGGCGGCCTTCCAATACACGTTTCCGCCTTCGGTGGCGTGGGTCTTCGGACTGGTCACGTTGATGGCCTGTCCGTTCTGACTTGCGGTGACATCCTTTGCCGGAATGTTCACACGCTCGGAGTCGAGCAGTTTCGCACCTTGGGCGTTCGGAGCGCCGTCAACCGGAGCGTAGGCGTCGAAGGTGACATAATCGCCGGACTCGACCTCGCCGTTGATGGTGGCGGTGTCGGCGAACTCCTCGTTGATGGAAACCTGTTCCTTGCTGACCTTGGTGGTGATGGACGGGTTCTTGATAAGAACGCTTTCACCGGTGGCACCCAGCTCGTGGGTGGCGAGTTCCATTCCGCCCTTGTTGTAGAGCGTCGCCTTCCAGTAGACGATACCGGCCTTGGTGGCGGTCACGTCCGGGGAATCAACAGTGAAGCTCTTACCAGCGCCGGAAGATGCAATCTTGTCGGCTGGAATGTCCACACGCTTGTTGTCAAGCAGTTTCGCGGCATTCGTATCCGGCTTGCCGGAAACCGCGTCATAGGCGGTGAATGTCAGATACGCGCCAGCATCAATCTTGTTGTTGATGACGGCGGTGTCGTGGAACGGACGACCGACATAGGTCTGCTGTGCGCTGGTCTTGGTGGTGAGGGACGGGCCTACCACTTCGATGGTCTCGTTCTCCAAGCCGATGGCGTGACCCGCGAGAGCCTTTCCTTTGGCATTGTAGAGTTTCGCAACCCAGTAGACCTTACCAATCTTGTTGGTGCTGATTTCCGGGGACTTAACCTCGAACTGGGTGGTGTCGGAATGGTCTGCTTGGTCGTTGGTGACGTTCACGCGAGTGTTGTCCAACAGTTTGTTGGTGGACACGTCCGGCTCGCCGGACACGGCGTCATACGCGGTGAAGGTGACATAGGAGCCACGCGGAACCAGACCGGAGATGGTCGCGGTATCGTAGAACTTCTCACCTTGGGTGACGGTGGTCTTGTTCACGTTGGTGGTCAATGTGACGGGTTGCGCGTCCTGAGTGACGAAGGAACGTTCCCACGGATTGTTGTACGCGCTCTTGAATCCTTCCGCACGGTCGGAGCCGGGGAAGTCGTAGATGAACACGTAGTAGCCGCAATGGGCCTTATCCGTGACCTTGATGTTCACATCAGTGGCAACGGTCTTGGCGTCGCTACCATCGCTCGGATAGAGAACGATTTTACCGCCGCCGACCTTGTACTTGCCGTTCATGGCCGGAACCTCCCATTCGCCAACCAGCTTGTGGTTGGCATCCTGAGTAGGCTCCTCTTCGGTGGTCGGAACGTACTTCTCATCCTCGTCCTTGTTGCCGGTTCCGGAACCAGCCCACCAGACACGAATCTTGGCCTTCGCATCAGCACCGAAACCATAGTTCGTATCACCGGTGAACTTACCATAATCGGACGGCAGACGGCTGATGTTGATTTCATCAAGGATGTCCTTGTTCATACCGGACTCCTGCTCCAACACGGTGGAGTCGTGGTTCGGCGGCAGAACACTCACGGACGTTTCCTGAGCCTTGCCGAACTCATCGATGTAATCGCCCTTGATGTAATCCTGCTGGGACTGGTCTGCTTTGACTTCAACCCAAACCCATGTTCCGAACAGTCCGGCGTCCTCATCGGACACCTGATAATCGTCCAAACCGTTCACACTGTCATAGTCGATGGCACCGGTAGCGGCCTTCGCCTTAACAGTGTTGGTCTGACCGCTCTTGGTGAAGCTGGTGGTTGCTGCGGCAACCTGACGGATGCCATCGGTCTCACGCAAACGCTTCAAATAGTCGGTCGGATTCTCACCATTGTTCTTCTTGATGGTTTGAAGAATATGCTTGGAGTCACCGACGAAATAGTAGCCTTTGAATTTGACGGGAACACCGTCGGCCCACTCGTCGTCGGAGGAGGCGACGCCGGAGGTCACATTATCCTGAACCGGTGAGCCACGGGTCAACTGCTTGCTGTTCACCTTGGTGGTGACGGTGGGTTGGAAATCCTTTTGGACTTGGAAGGAGATGTTCGCACTCTGATTCTCAGGGTCAGACGCTTGAATAACATCCTGACCGGGGGAATTCAGCTTGGCTACTCGGGGGACGGAAACCTTATTGGTATAGGTGACGGTTCCGTTACCGGTGGCTGTCCACGGAATATGCTCCTCACCACCCGTGGTCACACCCGAATAAGTGCTGGTACCGGTCGCGTCGAACTTGGCGGGACCGGACAATGTCAGAGTGTAACGGACGCCACTGATATACTGTCCGCTACTGTTCTTTACACCGGGGTTGGCGGTTCCAGTGCGCTTGCCTTTCGTGTAACTGTAGGTTGCGTTGATGCTTGACGTGGTGTGCGCAACCGCATCATTCCATAATTCGGCTGCTTTCGCCGCGACAGCGGCCTTACCGCCCGGAGCATGGATTTCAGCTTGGTTCTTGAAAGCATTCCAAATACCCGGATTATTTCCACCACCGGAATTACTGACATCCAAATGGTCATGGATTGCGTAGGCGACACCAGCTTGGGTCATATCATCGTTATTGTTTTGGTTGCGGTCAACCATGACTGCGGCGATTTTCCAATCACCGGTAGCAGGTTGGGTAGCCCAAGTACCACTACCGGTATAGATTTCACCAAGGTTGATGCAATAAGCGGGTTTGCCGTTAGAATAACCGACGACTCCAATATCCATGTAATTGTCGCCAGTATGGAATGTGCCGTATGTGAATGCAGATGTGTTATATCCGGGGTGTCCTTGACTGGTGATGGCTAGAGTCGAGCTAGCCGTAACCATACCGGAAAGCAGTGTGGCGGTGGCCGCTACCAGAGCTACTGCCGCCTTTCCTACCCGTTTAAGAATAGGAGGCTTGTCTTTCCGGAGCGTCTTAGTCAATGGATTATCCATAGATGAACTCCTCTAGAGGTTTGTATTGTCGTTTTCACATATATCAGGTTTTCTACAATCAACCTTCGGAAAAACGGAATTTTCTTATAGAAAGAGGATATGTTTTTTCGTTTACCTATCCGCTACCGGTACCATTTAATCCACGAACACGAAACGAGGCGATGATGTCGAGAACATTCAAGGACAGACCATATGCGCTTATCGAGGACGAGGCCCGTTCACGCGGTTTCAGTCACACTTATGATTGCGGACGGTTTCACTAGGAGTATGTCGAAGTCGCAAAATATGCGTATTCACCATTTTTTTTGGACGGGGATGCCCGGTATTTTAATGCCGGGATGAACCGTCCTTTTTCTTTTTGTTTTATTATACGCGTAGTGATATACTTACAAGCATGTCCCAGAAGGTTGTCATAGAACGTGTTCTGATACGGGGTGCCGCCCCGTATGTGGGCATGTGTTCGGCCTTGAACGGACAACACGTGCCCTTGTATTCGTACAATCCCGATATCGTCATGAGATGGTTGTGCGACGGGTGGCGTTGCCGTTACAACCAGTTGCGTTCCCGTAGAACCAAATGGGATAGAAACCTTGAGACGGACATTCCGTTGGGTGGAAAGCCGGACATGCGTTCCGACCGTCAGGCGCGATTGGAATGCTCTTGGCTTGCGGCCATCCCCTCCATGGTGTTGCAATCCCCGAACAGGATAGAGAACACGGACTGGTGGAGTGCGAACAAGCGTCGTAGGACGTTGAAGAAAAAGCATAGGAATCCGGGCATGATGCCACGGTTCAAATCCCGTCATGACGACCTGTATTTCGTCTGCTGGCACAATAAGGGCGCGAACGCGAACTACCGGCAGTTGAACCGGAATCACGGCGAGGTCGTCATCACCGGACAGAATCCGGGCGCATGCCGTCTGGACGGGCAATCATGCCGTTACAGCATCCATATCCGTGTCCGGGTCAGCCAGTCCATACGCGACTATACGAGCATCGGGGTGAACTGGACACGACGCACGCTCGTGTTCGTCAACGACCCGCTGCCGATAGGCCGTGAGCGCACGGGAGCCATGGTCGGATTGGACAGGGGTTGCGTCCACACGCTCGCCACGTCCGACAACACTTTCATCGACCTTCCCAAGGAACGGTTGAACCGTATCGACAGGGAGATACGCCGCCGTCAGAAAGCACAGGCGAGACGCGTGAGCATGTCCGGCAAAACATTAAAACAATACCGTCAGCATGCAAGCCGCACCTATGAGCGCACCGGCAGGGAAATCAGCCGACTGTACGCGAAAGCCCACCGAATCATAGACGATTGGCAACACAAGACCACCACCAGTCTCGTCAAACAATACGACCTCATCGTATTGGAAAACCTCAACCTGCAAGACATGAGCCGTAAGGCGAAAGCCAAACCAGACCCGGAAAGGCCGGGCGCGTACCTGCATAACAGCCAGTCGGCAAAACGTGGACTCAACCGTAGTCTACGTGCGGCAAGCCTTGGCGGAATCGTCGGCAAACTCGAATACAAAACACAGTTGACCGGACGAAACCGTCTCATACTCGTCAACCCCGCGTACACAAGCCAGACATGCAGTGAATGCGGTTATTGCGACAGTCGAAACCGTGAAAGCCAAGCGGACTTCGAATGCAAGCAATGCCACATGAGCATGAACGCCGACTTGAACGCGGCCAACAACATCC